>Ga0325405_1001295_pt1 | contig 25260 bp, 23 predicted proteins | sample PopdelMetagenome_21_FD_205663 | JGI IMG/M metagenome (GOLD analysis project Ga0325405, IMG submission 205663) | Populus deltoides microbial communities from Bellville, Georgia, United States - Xylem-Control-R2 | ecosystem: Host-associated > Plants > Phyllosphere > Stem > Wood/Secondary xylem...
GGTTCATTGGGCATGTGCTTGGCACCCAGGGTCTGCCCCGGTGCTTGAGCTGACAAGCGTGCTAGGTGTAGGCCTAACACCTGGGCTCGGGCACTAGGCTTGAACACCACGTCCACAAGGGTGTTGGGAATGGGCTTGAAAATTAGCCCATGACCATGGTTTGAATCCAACACATGTTTTCAAAATCCATGTAGGGCCTAAACAATCATCGAAATAGGTTTGAGCCAGCTAAAAGATATTTTTTAAAAAATACTAAAAATTCTTGGTTTAACTTGAGTAATTGTTTTTTTAAAAATCAGATAAATATATTTATTTTAGTTTAGAATAATTCTCATTAATAAAATATAAACAGTGCTAATAATGTTTTCAATTAGAGTTTCGGTATTCTTTTCAGATTTCTCTCTCTCTCTCTTCTTTTTTTTATCGTCCACTGTCATTTAACAATTAAAGAGAGTCACTAGCAAAATACATGACAAGTCACGTACATTTATGTGATAAAAGAACTTGGCGATGCCTTTTGTTGGACCACGTGGACCTCAATGTTGTTCATGGTAAAATTATCTAGGACATGAAACTTATTTCTCTAAAAATGTTTAGCTAATTTATTAAACCATACAATCACCCAGAATCTTGGATGTAGCATTGATTATTTTTTAAAAACAAACTTCACCAATCTGATTTGTGAATTTAAAATGAAAAAAATAATTCACGGATAATAATGGATGATATGTTGTTGGATAATAAAGAAAAAAGAATGGAAAATATGTTATTAAACTTTTATTTTATAAGCAGAGGTGGACATTTGACAATGGATAAATTTAGAAATCAAGATGTCGCGCTACTTGAATAAAAAAAATACTCATTTTATAGTTATAAAATCCAGTTTAAGTTCTCATATAGTCTAGATCTTGGTCAGAGGTTCATTCATCAATCCAATTTATTTTATTAAAATATTGTTATTTTTTAATAAAACAATGTTATTTTAATTAAACAATATAATTAAAAATAAAAATTAATTTAGAATCGTGAAAACTCATGCGAGTTATCTTTATTTTTCTTGTCCCGCGACAAACCTACACGGGCTCAATGTTTTATACAAAGCCTCGAGCTCAAAGGCAAATGAACCTTCATTTTGAAATCTTTTTATATATTTTGTCAGAGAATATTTGGTATTGTGATAACTGTTTTGGTTGTGATTTGAAAAAAATTATTTTATAAAAAATACTTTTAGTTAAGGTTGATTTGAAAAAATAGGTATTTGATTAAAACTGTAGTTGAAATTGAGACTGAAGAAAAAATAGTTTAATGTGTTTATTATTCCATTAAACTATTTATAATTCAATTTCGTACAAAATTCATCCGATAAGAACTACAGTTTTCATAATATTTTGAGCGTGTAATAAAATTAGATAAAATATTATCAGGTATAAAATTGATATTATAATAGGAGTGAATTTAATTCACTATATACTGGTTTTTCAGGAAAAAAAATATTGTTCACATCACAGAGCGAATGAATTTAATTCACTCTAAACTAGTTTTTTTTTAAAATGTTAATAAAATTAATACTCTAAAAAAAAAAAGAGTGTGTGAACTGTTCACGTGAACAGTGCAATTCTCTTGCATTGTTCACTGAACAGTGTATGCTAAATTGTTAATGCTAATTAAAAGTAGCGTGAACAGTGTGCACAAAGCAGCAAAATGCTACCTTTTCTTTTCCTGCTTTTCGGATGCGAAAAGACATGGGATCCATACACAGTAAAATGTGTTTTTTATTTACCAAACGGGTTGCATCTGCGTTTTAAACAAAACACAAACGCAGCCTCGTTACCAAACAATGTCTTAATCTTATTTTTCCTATGAAACACATGCACCGAAGAGAGAGAGAGAGAGAGATAAGGGCCGATGATTCTAAGAGATTGTTGCAAGATGATTTTAGATTCAGAATTTTTTAGTTTTGTGTTTTAAAAGTGTTTTTTTAAATAATTTTTATTTTTTTGTTCTAAATTAAATTTTTAGATTATTTTGATGTATTAATGTCAAAAATAATTTTTTAAAAAATATAAAAATATTATTTTGATATATTTTTTAAATAAAATTTTTTTTTAAAATAATTGTTAACATAATCCCAAACATTAATGAGATTGCTATAAAAAAAATTATGAAATAAACATCAACCCTTAAAGAAAAATATTTGTGCGTCTATCGTAGTAAAGCCATCACCCGACTAGTTCAAAAGGTCCAAAGTCCCATGACTACAATGAGATTTTAATGGCTTTATTTAAGAAATTCTCTCGGGTAGAAGATAAGAATGGAGAATTCCCTCAACCTTTCAAGGTCCGCGTATGGTCATACTTTTCCTCCCATGTTTGAAAATTTACACTTTAAATCTGAATGAAAAGAATAAAATATCCTTGACTTGGTTTCTTCCCTTCCCTTCCCTTCTTCTTTATTTTTCTTTTCTTCTTATTCCTTCTTTCTCTTCCTCTCCACTGGCCACTACAACCGTATTTCCCCTCTCACAAAAATAAAATAAAAAAACCATATATATCTCTTCTTGTCTTCTTCACAAACCGCGAGAAAATTAAATGTGTGATTAAGTTCGTAGGTATTTAATTTTGCATTACAATCTATTTTTTAAATTATTTCTCATCTAAAAAAATACAGAATTGATGTTTTTTAAATGTCAATGTCAAAAGTAAAAAAAAATTATTTTAAAGTTTTTTCAATTGAAAAACAACCAAACAAAAAGAAATCAAAAGAAAAGAAAAGGAGAAAAGATGTCCATGTTTTCTTACACTATTTTTAGGTTTTCTTGTATATATAGTTTGTGTTGGGTATTGTGGTTGTAGTTTATAAAAAATGGATTAAAAAATACTTTTAATTATTATTTTATAAAAGCAAATTTAAAAAAATATATGCTAGATTAAAACTAAAATTATCATGAGATGAATCTTTACATCCAAAATAAACAAAAAACTTGTTGTTTTAGTTTTTATAAAATTAATTTCTAAAATGCAATTAGGTGCGAGATCTAGTGAAAACTAACATAACTTAAATACTCATTTTGCATTGTAGTAGTTTTTGTTTTTTAAAGTAATTTTTAAATTGATTTTTACATGAAAAAATATCAAATTAATTTTTTTAAATGATTTTGAAATACTAATATAAAAATAATATTTAAAAATAATTTATCATAATATATTTTTAATTAAAAAAAAATCTTTACCACAATACTAAACTCTTAAAATAACCAAACAGTTTTTTCTTTATTGTTAAATAAAAAACAAACTAACATAATACTAAACTAAACGTTTACATGATGCTGGGCTTGGAGTTCATAGTATTGGGCCATAATGGAACGAGCTTGTAGACTGGTGCTGCCTCTCTGCAGGCCGTGCCCATGCGGCCATGCACCTCGTCAGACGTTCATGGTAAAAGCAGCGAAACTTACTTCACAGTTCACTGTAACTTTTCCTCAACCAAATTATCAAACCCATCGCCATAATCCTGGACCTAGAATCGATTGATTTCCAATAAAAATCTAAGCTTCACCAATCGAATCTGTGAAATCCGAACGAAACGAAACTACAGTTCACGAAATGGGGGAAGACGATATTCCGTTGGATGATAAGGCAAAGAGAACGAGAGATTTGTTATCAAGCTTCTATTCTCCAGACCCTACAGTTTCTGATACTAGCAATTCTTTCAAATTTTCGTCTTTAGATGCCATTAACACCACCTCCTTCGACGCCGAACAGTACATGAATCTCCTGGTATGCCTGCTTTTTAAATTGATCATTTATTGTTGTTTTTTTCCTGATTAATTCATGAATTTATAACTTGAATTCAGGTGCAAAAATCAAATTTGGAAGGGCTTCTACAGAGGCATGTTGAAATGGCAGCTGAGATAAAAAATCTAGACACCGATTTGCAAATGCTAGTTTATGAAAATTACAACAAGTTTATTAGCGCCACCGACACAATTAAAAGGTATCCCTTCCCACTCACAACTTGACTTTGCTAACAATTCCTTTCAGTGGAATATTGATTTTTTTTCTTCTCTCTTCTTACAGGATGAAAAGTAATATTGTGGGCATGGAAGCAAGTATGGAGCAGCTCCTTGGCAAGGCATGTGCCAAATTTCTCATATTCCCCTGTTTAAATATGTCCTTTGAATATATGTAAATGCCGGTGCCCAAGTGTTATAACCATCACAGAGTGTACCACTTCATTGCAGATAACATCGGTGCAATCAAGAAGTGATGGTGTGAACACTTCTCTTTTCGAAAAGAGAGAACATATAGAGAAATTGCATCGCACACACAACCTTCTTCGAAAAATTCAGGTATTCAAAAACATCGTTTCTTGCACGATTCATATTTATATACTGATAACATCATGCTTGCAGGTGACTTTTGAGAAAATTTTCAACTAACATTGAATTGTATTTTATGAAGATTAGAGAATGTTCCTTGCCAAGTATGCTGAATTGGAACTGTATAACGTCGATGTTGTATAGTCACTTTTGTTTTTGACCTAGCTAGTTGACTTGTATGTGATGTGCACCTATTTACGCTGTTGAACTTTGAGCATGTTGCACGCTAGTCTCTTGCCAGTTTTTACTTGACAGTAATGATCAAATGTATCAACATTTTTGTTTCATAAGAGTCTCTATAATGAAGGCTGCAATGGATTTTTTTAGTTAACGTTGGGTCTTGTAGTTCAATTTTTTTTTTGTGATAATTTTAGTCAAGTTTTTAATGGATTGAATGGAATCTGCTTATTCTACATAATTAAAACTCCAGTTTTTGGCATTATACTAGTCATACGAATTTCTTCCTCTCTGGAATAGAGCAGTTCATATATGATCTACCAGCTAGACTCGGGAAGTGTATTAAATTAGAGACATATGCTGATGCAGTCAAGATCTACATTGGAGCAATGCCAATTTTTAAGGTTAGTCGTTTTATACCTTGTCCTTCGATGGTGGGTTCAAGCTTTTATTTTTCTTGTTTTTTTCTGGGAATTTTCTTTTTGTTTCTATTACATATTTTACTTTCAAATCTAAGTTTTTTTTTTTTTTTTGGTGTACCAGGCCTATGGGGACTCATCATTCCAGGATTGTAAGCAAGCATCTGAAGAAGCTATGGCCACTATTACAAAAAATTTGCAGGTATATTCTTCTTTCCCAATTAAACATATGGACGGGGGAGCCATGGATGGTGTCTTCGTCTCTTATTTTTCCAGCATTTTCTTTGGCCATTTAGATTGCAAGCTGTTTACTTGTAATTTGAATTCAGTTGATGCTCCTTATGTTTGGACGGTGCTCTGTACTTGGATACCAGATATCAAACCATACAACATGAATAGCGTTAGTATTGCAAAAAATTGAGATTTCTTTACATGAGGCTTTGAGGTTGGGAATCTCCAGTATAAGCCTCTGACAAAGTTTTTGCACCGTGTCATAAATCTTTAAGACTTCTTATATCTTTGGGCATATTCTTTAAGATTTCCAAATTAAGGTAAGATATTTTCTGAAAGAATGAAATCCTAATTCCGAGGCTTGACTTCTATTGATATGAGCTATAAAAGTTAATTTTTTTTTTTTCTGATGTGGAATTCTTGTTGTTTCATCTGCTTTTCAGGGAAAGCTATTCTTGGATTCTGAATCCATACAAGCAAGGGCTGAGGCTGCAGTACTTCTTAAGAAGTTGAATTTTCCGGTTTGTATAGCGCTCAATGTATCACTTCAGATTGTTTGTTGGTTGGCTAGCATGTTAATGATGATGCAGTTCTTTTTTATATTTTTTTCTTAATTTCTTTTGAATAATGAGTTGTAGGCTCCATTTGGTTCTTGCTGATAGATGCTAAATTTTACTTATTTGGCCTGGCATGTGTATTGTGTGTCTCTTATTATGTTTTTGTTGGAGAGACCAGTGTGCATATGATGACGAATGGCCCTTTGTCTTAGCAGATGGACAACTTAAAAGCAAAACTATTTGAAAAGCTAGAGCAATCTCTTGAAGGCCTTCAGCTCAAGCATGAAGACATAGCCAATGTATTGGTAGAATCTAACAACCCTTCAGAACAAGGAAACAATGCCGAGTCAGTTCCTGGTTCCGCACATGATGTAAGTGCAACACGTACCAGCTTTATATCTGTTGGAAATCAGTTCTCATACTAATACAAACTTTATCCTGAGCATGATCTTAGGCTTTAGTTTGTGAGTTTGCTGAAGCTGTTCGAGCTTACCAAGTAATTTTTCCTGATTCAGAAAAGCAACTGATTAAACTTTCTCAAGACCTGATTGCCAAGTAAGGGCATTGAATTGGTTACAACAGCTTTTATATTTATTTATTTTTCAATTTTTGGACAGCATGAATTTAAAACACACGACTCATGTAATATGATTGGCAATTTCTTTAGGCACTTTGAGATTACTGCGGGTTACATAAAGGAGTGGATTCCAATTGCTAATTTTCTGGGTGTTCTTCGTAAGTACTACGGATCTCTCAACACTGCTTCTCTTGGAAATCATGTTTTGGACTCCAAATTCTACTCTAAATTGTCTACCTTTTTAATTTAAATTTTTATTGCTGAATTTGTCATTCCTCTACGATGTCACTTCTCTATACACACGCTAGCATGCGTTTGGGGCATCTTTATGCTCGAGTTCAAGGGTTTTTTTCTTCTTCATGTCCTTTGTTTAGGTTGCTTTAGAAATATGTGTAATTGAAAGGGTTTTTTTTTTTTTTTTTTTTTTTGGTGGCCTTAAACAATAACCATGATTGAACTATTTTGTTCTTTGGCACCCCTTCTTGCAAGGTTAGAACTTAGCTATGACGTACGACACAATCTAGACGGCAATATAATGTTCGTTTCCCCGACCAGTCAAGATTTTCATTTGATTTTTTAAAAATTTACTGAATGGTTTTTTCATCAAGTTCTCTATGACCATGCATCATTTGCCAGAAAATGCACTCCAAGTACATGGACTTTCTTGATTTTTTCAACCAAGTATTTCAATTATTATTTTTTTCAATAACATATCTCAACTCCCTAATATGAGATCCATCAATACTAAATTGGATGTTTGTTAAAAATAAAATAATTTGGTCATTAAGTGATGGCATGACGTAACACTTCCAGAACCAGGGATAACTAATAAAATACTTGCCAATATATGTGCGTAATATGTAGAAAAAAATAGATGTAATTTGGTACTTGATGTAAACCAAATTGAGAGTTCAAATTCTTAACTGCAAAGAAAAAAATTGAGAGTTGAAACATTCCATTGAAAAAATTAAAATACTTGATTGATCACTGATTGAGTGTTGAAATACACATTGAGAAGTGAAAGTTTGTTTACTGGGAGTGCATTGTTCTCCAGCATCAATTGCTGTAATTATGACAAGAATGCAACCAAATTCACCATTCTGCTTTAGGGGCCATGTCAGGTGTTTTGTTGGGAGAAACCACAACATCAAAAACTTCCTTGACTGCCAGATAGCCATGTGGACTTGAGTTTTTAAGTTGTTTCTATTCCTAGTGCTCTGCAATTGTGATGCACTTCCTCAGTGTTCCCTTTACTCATCGAGCTGCTTGGTTTTCTGATGCTCCTCGAACTTGCTTTAGCCATTCTTGCAATTTGTTTTTGCTGTCTTTAGTTTGGTCTGTAAAATGGTCTCTTCACCATCCTAAAGATAGTGGGAAACTGAAGTTTTTTACTCATCCTATACCTGCAAAAGCAAGTTTTCTTCCTTTTGTTTCTAAAAAGTAAGCTATCTTTCCATGTATGAAACCTGTTATGTTAGATGCTATGAGTCTGGAAACTTCCCCTTGTTGTATAAATTTTATGCAGTTAGCATGTGTCATCATAAAACTATCATGGTGAAGAAATGCTTGATTCCTTTAATATTTTCATCACCCATCTAATCAATTCAACATTCTTTGTTCCTGACTTTCCTTACTCTGAATTCCCTCCAGGTTTCCTATGGATGACTTTTGGTTAATTAAATATCATGTGCTGATTCTTTCTTGTTTGGAAGCTTTGCATCTGATTTCTTGAAATGCTTTACCAAATACAGGAATTATATGGAAAGATGTTCACCTGATGGATAAAGTGTTGCGTGAGGCTCTTCTCCCTGATTGTTCTTTGAAGGTTGTCCTTTAATATCAGTTGTGCTTTGATTCAATAATAATCCCTACCTGCATTTTCCTTCTCTCGCTGGTCTGGAATGAGAAAAATAATTTTGTTTGTTTATGGAACTTTGTAACTAAAAAAATCCTACATTGTCACAGGCTTCCCAGGTGGCTGTCAAACAATATATAAAAAGCACATTTTCTCACCTTCTTCATGATATCTCAGGTATTGTTACATTTTCAATAACGTTCTACTTCTGTGGTTATAAACCATGAACAAAATAAAACTTGGTTGGATAGGCTCTTTTGTTTGTCAATACAATTGTCCACCTTTTGAGAATGTCTCGTAGGTTATGAACGATACTGGAGTGGTGTGAACCCATAAGGCTGTAACCTTACACCACCCAATGACTTTACAAAGGACACAAATTTGTTGACCAGAAAGCTCAGAAAATTCGTAATTGTTATTGATTTTTAGATAGCCTTAACAGTCTTACTCAAATTCCGTTTGAACTGGCAGATTCCCTAACCAATGTCCATATCAAACCAAAGGAGGAAGCAAAAGAGCATCTTTTGGTGGTTTTCCTTGAGGCAGGAAAAACTGCAGTTCTTCAAGGGAGCATGAATGTGTTACTGGTAATAAATAGCCATTAAGACATTAGTACTTCCAGGAATAACTGAAGTCTTACCTTTCCTCTGTACCAAAGCTATATATATATTTACAAATCCTGCTGAAATATTTATTATGTTCCTTGAAAATTTAACTAGACTCTGTTTCTATCACTTTCTCTGTGCTTGCTATTTGGTGTTTTTTTTAACAAATATATGGCGATGATATTACAGCCTTGCTTTCCATTCTATTTTTTCTCTAATGATTTGTGTGCGTGTTTCCTCAATTCTTCTATTTCGACATTTCTGTCACCAACAGGCACATTATCTGTCATGTACATGACATCCTCACCTAGCTTTTTTGAATATCTTGGCTCATTCATTCCAGGACTTCCGCCAACTTCTCGAGGAAAACTTAGGAGGGCTTCAACTGAGCAACTTGATTATTGTGTGGGTTCGAGAAGGATTTCAAGATTTCTTCAGGGCACTTCATGATCGGCTCCTCTTGCTTTCAGGGAAAAATAAATCTGCCAGTCAAGATGAAAATTCCACAGAGGGTATGCAGGTTGAGAAAGTGATTCCAGGCCTTGTCCTTGTGCTGGCTCAACTGTCTGTCTTTATTGAACAAACTGCCATCCCTAGAATTACTGAGGCAAGGAGCCACTCACAGTTTTATTTCATTTTCCTTTTAACGGGTACAACATCATAATTTAGAATTCTATAGTCTCTGGGCTTACCTTTAAGTTGAATGTCCTGATTGCCAGGAAATAGCTGCTTATTTCTCTGGTGGTGGTGGTCTTGCTTCTGAAAATGGGCCAGCACTTGTTCCTGGTGAAATTTGTCGAACCTTTCATTCAGATGGTGAAATGCTTCTACATCATGTATGAACTAAAGTCTCTATTCAGATCTTTTAATTCTTGAAGCAATGTCTAAGTGTCTATTTTATGTGATGGTTCAAAAACATTTCATGGTGGTGTGGTGAATTTTGGATTTTCATGGCACTATCACTACTTCATTGCTTTAAAAATTCCTATAAATTTATTTACTACATAGTTATACTCCACACTACCCGCTCCCAAAACACCTTTCTGTTGGAGGATAGCTGAAAACTTTCCCCTTGCTCACAACTGGTCCCATCACAGCATCAGGGACTGAATCTTTCCGATTTTGAATTTTGCCCAATTATGCAACAGAAAGACAGGATCCAAGCAGAGCCATGATCTCTCAAAAATAAAAACCCCATTCCTCATGAAAATAGAAAATTTGCTTTCTTCCCTTCTTTCCCCCCTTCCCAACACCCCCTACAAAAAAAAGGCAATTATCTCCACATGGGTGCCATAGAAACTCATTAACCATTTTGCTATTATGATAACATTTGCTCTCTCAGATTGATTCAGAAAATGCAATGCAGAATTAATTAATTTGAGTAACGTTTGTCATCCACACATCACTTCTACTAGCTGTTCCAACTAACATTTTGCTATTTTGCTACTGTTTTTCAGTATACAAACATGATAACTCAAAAAATGTTGGTTCTCCTGAGGAAGAGGTTTACAGCTCCAAATTGGGTCAAGGTTAGTATGACACGTGAAATTAGAAGATTATTTTGATGTGAATTAGTTTGATATCTGACTCTAATTTTTCTTTATTTTTACAGCACAAGGAACCTAGAGAAGTTCATATGTTTGTTGATTTATTCCTTCAAGAGGTTTGTTGCTTCATTGATTTTTTGGGGTTATTATCTTGTTGATATTTGGGGGGTATATTAGGATGCCAAATTTATTTAATTTGACTTTCCTACATATGACAATCGTGACAACTTTTAGATTTGTGGTGTGTGGACCCACGCCTATTTATTGGAAAAAAAGAAATATTGAGGGCTTATTTTTATTTTGTCCTGACTAGTTGGAAGCAATAAGAACAGAGGCAAAGCAGATATTACCTCATGGAGTACTCCGCAAGCATCGTCGCTCTGAAAGCAATGGAAGCACTGCTTCCTCTCGCAGCAATCCATTACGAGAGGACACAATGATTCGGTCAAACACTCATAGGGCCAGGAGTCAACTTCTTGAAACCCACCTGGCAAAATTGTTCAAGCAAAAAGTTGAGATTTTTACAAAAACTGAATATACACAGGTATGAAACTATACTTGCTCAACTTTATTTAGGGAGGAATTGCTGGTACGGAATATGAAGTAACGTGGACCGGTTCTGCTTGATTTGCAGGAATCTGTTGTTAATACTGTAGTAAAACTTTGTCTTAAGAGTTTACTAGAATTTGTTCGACTCCAGACTTTCAACCGGAGTGGATTCCAGCAAATTCAGTTGGATATCCAGTTCCTAAGGGCTTCTCTTAAGGAAATTGTTGAAGACGAAGCTGCCATTGACTTTTTGCTTGATGAGGTAAATCAAGGAATAACTTGACTAAAAAATTTGAACTTCTATGGGAGTTTATGTTTGTTTGTTGTTCTATTATATGAAAATGTGTTGTAGATATCGGAACGATCGATGGGGGCTGGATTCCTTTCCTTTACTTGTAGTTCTTGAGTTCAGAGTTTATGATATCTGTGGTTAACTTTGAAACTTTCTAACAATAAATGGCATGCATTGATTTCTTTATGGAGCAGGTGATTGTTGGTGCTTCCGAACGTTGTCTTGATCCAATTCCTTTAGAGCCTCCTATCTTGGATAAACTAATTCAAGCAAAGTTGGCAAAAGAGAAGGGACAGACTCCAATTTCTCCGTGATTAGAGGAAGGTCAAACCAGCGGTTTGAATGTCTCCATTCATCAGGAACTGGCAAGTGTATTTCTGAATGGAATGATCAAGTCATAGAAGCTTCACAGGCATCCACGAGCCGGCGAGTGTATTGTGGGTGTGGGTGGTAAGATGGTATCAAAAGGATGGTATATGTTTCCCGGTTCCTGATAATGGCCCTGCAAACTTTCATGATTTTACTCTTGAAGGTGTAACTTTGATGGTTCATGATCTGATTAATGCAGTTTTGCTCTCATGGTCCATGTTGGTAAGAATATATGATATGATGAGTATAGGAATGTTGCTGTCCATTGGGAATCATGTAGCCTGTACACTGTATAAATCACCGTGCTATTACCTCCAATTTTTTATGGTAGGGAAGAAATAGTTTTCATGCTTCCAAATCAAACATCAATATTCTTGTCTAGTTATTGGTCGATTAATTTGCATTGCATCGCAATGATTTATGTTACATTCTGCACATGTTATAATCAAGGAATGCACGTGTTAGTAAAGAAGAAAGACAGTAGCAACAACAACTACTGAAACAGCTGCTAAATGGATTGCAGAGCAAAATTCCACGTGATTCATATTGTTAAAAGTAGTTAAGCACTATTAGTAGTTAGTTGAGAATTAGTCAGAAGACAGCAGAGTTAGTTAGTCAAGTTACTTGTTGAACTTGAATTGTATAAAGGATGTAAGATGGTTTTCGTTACTCTCAAGGAATACGAATTCAGTGCATCTCTTCTTTCTTCTCTATACTATTCTTTCATTCTTCCTCTCAATTCTCTCCTTGTTAAGCTATTAGCTTAACAATTGGTATCAAAGCCTATCCTGGGCTTGAAGTAAATCTTCACTCAAAATGGTAGAAAACAACAAGGTGAAAATTGTTGAATAACATTGCAGAAGGTTGGAGGAAAGGTTACAAGGCCTTCATCGGGAAATTCAAGAATCAATGGCTGATCTGCAAAGCAAGTGGTAGGAACAATGGGTGGAACAAAGCAAGAGAGCTAATCAGATTAATCTGTAGATTGAAGCATTATCAAATCAGTTCAGGTTGTTTCTTGCTACTCAAATGGCAGGAAGAGAAATTGGAGCCAACTCTAAATGAATTTTGAACACTCCAACAATAGGAAAAGAGATTGGAATTCACATCAATCAAGAATGAGCATCGCAAGGATTCAAAAGCAATTTGAAAGGTCAAACTAATAATAAAAAATATCACAGGACATGATATAATCCATCTCTTTCAAGGATTAATCTATCACCATTACAGAGAAATAACTTGAGGAAATGCATGAAGTTTTTCAAGATCAACTTGATTTCTATATAATATTGGGTAAAGATAACATCACTTTAGTTGAAGGGAAAGGTAAAGATTTGGTTTGAGAGTTACATGTGTGGTAGGAAAGCATAGTAAATTGGGATGAGTTTTCAAGAGTTGTGTGTAATAGGTTTGGCAGTAAAGATGATATAGTTGAAGAATTCAACAAACTAGTGCATAAAAGCAGTGTGGATAAATAAGAAGGGAAATTTGAGGAATTAAAATTTTTGATGCATGCTGTGAATTTTTCACTGTTTGAACTTACTATATTTCTAGTTTTGTTAATGAATTAAAGAAAGATATTAAACATATGCTGAAGATACTCAAACCAATAATATTAATAACAGCTTTTGAGTAAGCTAACTGGTAGGAAGAATCAAACAATGTTGCGGTAAGAAAAAACAATTTTGTGTCAAGAATTAGCTCTACAGTTCATATAGAGAAGCCAATAGATAATCTTCAAGTTAAACCTCTTAATCAATATAAGAATGAAAGTTAGTGATAGAAAAATGCTTCTGGAACCTTGTAGGAATAAAGGCGTATATTAGGGTAGTGTTTTAAGTGTGGAGATAAATTTGTACCTGGATATCAATGTACTACTAAAAGATTGCAACTGACTGAAGGTAATAAGGATGAAGGTAAAGAATTTTTGGATACTGCGATAGATAATAACAATGATAGTATAATAAAGAATAATAAGATTTAGAAGTTTGGTATGTCACTAAATGCATTGGTTGATGGGTATGCTCACAACACTATCAAGATTAGAGGAGGTTGCTAAGAAAATGAGTTGATTATTCTAATTGATAGTGGAAGTACCCATAGCTTTATTGATGAACATGTTATTAATGAGCTAAAAGCTTTAATGGTTAAGTCTTCTATGTTAGCAATGATAATAGCAAATGGTGGAGTCATGTTATGTGACTCTTATACTTTTAGTTTTAAATGGTCCATGTAAAACTATGAGTTTTTAACAGACGTGAGGATTCTTAAACTATACATGTATAATTTTGTGTTAGGGGTAGATTGGTTAAGAATCTACTCCCTAATCCTATTTGATTTAATTAAGATAAAGATATCTTTTAAGAAGAAATGATGAATGATAAAGTTAAAAGGAATTGTAAATAGAGCTGGACTTTAGTGTATTATAGCAAAAAAAAGTCCGGAAAAGTTTTAAAAAATCAATGATGGGTTTGTAGAACAATCATTCTAGAAGTAATGGAAGAACTAAAGATTGTTATAGTCAGTATAGAAATTGAAAAACTTTTGGAAGATTATGCATATGTGTTCAAGAAACCTAAAGGCCTTTTACTACCTAGGAAGTTTGACCATAAAATTCTCTTGAAACCAGGGGTTTAACCTGTCAATTGTAAGCCTTATAAAAATTCTTTTGTTAAAAAAGGATAATTTGAGAAACTGGTCAGGAAAATGTTGGGAAGTGGCATAATTCAACAGTGAGTTCTTTTGCTTCACATGTATTATTGGTTAATAAAAAAGGATAATATATGGCATTTACGTGTGGATTATAGACAACTGAATGAAATGAGAATAGAGAACAAGTTTCTAATTCCCTTATAGATGATTTCCTGAATAAGCAGCAAGGTTAAGTTTTTTTCCCAAACTGGACTCAAGCTCTGGTTACCATCAAGTTTGCATGAGTGAAGAGGGTGTTGAAGAAACAACATTTTGAACTCACCATGAACACTATGAATTGAAGATAATATCATTTGGACTCACGAATACACTTGCTCCTTTTCAAGCATTAATGAATGATATTTCAAATCCTTTCTTAAGAATGTTTGTTTTAATGTGCTTTGATAATATCTTAGTTTGCCATTCTTATTTGGAGGCACATGTAAACCATTTAAAACATGTTTTGGAGACTCTAAAAGCTAATCAATTGTTTGTAAATAATTCCAAATGCATATTTAGTGAGCAACAAGTGGAATATTTAGAGCACGTAATATCAGCAAAAGATTTAGCATGTGACCTGATAAAACTGAAATAATGAGGAATTAATTAGTTTTTGAACCCTTTAAGGAACTGAGGGGACTCTTGGGGTTAGCTAGCTATTATGAAAAGTTTATTAGAAGATTTGGTGTTATTAGCAAACCACTGATAAATCTATTGAAGAATAATAATTTTAGGGGAACGAGGAAGCATATGAAGCTTTTAACCTTCTGAAAAAGGCCCTTTATAAGGCTCAAGTGTTGGCTTTACCTGATTTTAATAAAAAGTTTGTGTTAAAGTCGGATGCATGTGCTATTGGTTTAGGTGCAACACTTGGTTATGAAGGAAGACCCCTAACATTTCTCAACAAAGCTTTGGGAATGAAACACCTGGGACTGTTCTTCTATAAGAAGGAATATCTGGCAATTTTAATGGCAATATACAAATGAAGACACTATTTAAAAAAAGAATAATCTATAACTCAAATTAACCATGAGAGTCTTAAATACTTGTTGGATCAAAAGATCCACACAACAATTCAAAAGAAAGGGCTAATTAAGTTTTTTAGTTTGAATTATTAGGTTATGTATAGAAATAGCAGAGAAAACTTGGTTACGAATGCATTATCTAGAAGGAATAATTATGTGGATAACAAGCATGATAATAAAGGCAAGGAAATTGGCAGTTTGGATGCAATAACTAAAGTGGTGCAAGCTTGGTATGAAGAAATATATTGTTCCTACAAATATGATGTTGCATTATAGGATATTGTAACTGGTAAGATGATTGATATTAATAAGTATCTAAACTATACCCATAAAGAAGGAATTGAAAGATATGAAGAGAGGATTATAGCAGGAGGTAAAGGATCATTAATAGGGTAGTTAATCAAAGCTACACATGACTCTTACTACGAAAGCCATGCTGGAATTCATAATTCTTATAAGAGGCTCAACTTTTTCTTTCATTGACCTTTTCATTTCTTTTATTTTTTTTGTCAATTAGTCATTATGAAGCTAATAAAATCCATAACACAAACACAATCACAGTAAAATTTTAACACCCATATCTTATTTTATTTGAAAAGCTTCAATATTGCATGATGCTCAATTTGAAGTAGATACCAAGGAGGTGGTGCTATTATTGTTCACGGAGAGCTTAATAGATAGATTGAGTTTTTATCTGTTAAAACTTGCAAGAAACCTTTTTTTTCCTCTCTCTCAAAATTCTCCAAAACATAGGTAATTTGCCAATACTAATGTTCGTTTATTAATGTGGTGTATGATATATTTTTTTAAAGTGTTTTTTAACTAAAAATATATAGAAAATATATATTTTTTATTTTTTTAATATCAATATATTAAAATCATTGAAAAATATTTTAAAAAAATTAATTTAATATTTTTTTCAGACAAAAAAAATAAAAAATAAAAGCTAACTCGATATCGAACATGAAATAATTCCAATACAATTCACCCTCCAAAACCAAATACTCTATTTAAACCTTTTTGTCACTCATGTATTATTTATTGGCTTAAATACTAGAATATTTTTTAATACACTCCTAAGTCTTCCTTTTTTAGCAAGTTAGTCATGCTCATATATCAAGCCATCATATACATTCACTAGTAATTATGCTTTAATCACATATTTCTATCATCTAATCTATTTTTCAAGACCAATATTATTAAAATTAAAATAGAATGTTAAAAAAATACAACAAGATAATACTTTTTCGATCAATCTCTACATTAAAATGATAAAAGAATGGTGAATAAAAATGATGAAAATATATTAAGAGCTAAAATAAGATTTCCAAGATAGACTTAAAAAAAAAAAAAGATTTCAATCCAATAAATGAAATCGAGGATGTAGTAGGATGATGTTACGATGTCATATCGTATATCACAGCGTTGTTTGCCGTCTAAGGTGGATCCCACAGCATTAAATTTAAGCCAATGACATAGCGTGGACCAATCGACGTGGCCTTAGTGCTAGCGCATCTAATCAAATCTCGAAGGAAGGGGACCCTCTGCTCTATTACAATAGTGTTAAGATAATATTAACAAAACTTCGACATCAAAGTGGCTGTAGTTTAGTGGTAAGAATTCTACGTTGTGGCCGTAGAGACCTGGGCTCGAATCCCAGCAGCCACATTTTACCTCTTACTATAATTTTTGCCCCATTAAGCGGGTCCGCACATGATCCCACCTGTACCATAATTATATTACACCACATTTTCCCGCCAAAAGCCTCCCTTACCTATCATTATTTGCCGCCAAACCCCTCTTTCCCTCCCATCTACTCAAATCTCTACCACTGCCGCTGCCCTCTCTGTCCGTCTGTCTAATTTCCGTGCCTTCTCTGCAGTAGAACCATGAAACCCGTCCGCTTCGAAGAAGAGAGAAGTAACAAAATCTCCCTCTGTCCATTCTTCTTCCTCTTCCTCTTCCTCTTCCTCTTTTATTGTTTATGTAATGTTCATTTCGGTCCTTTCAGATCTCGCCAAGGATTTCCTTTCAAATTTCGCCGACGCAAATGGCGAATCTAAATACATGAACATCCTTGTGAGTTTTTCCCTATTCCCTCTCCCTCTCCCTCTCCCTCTCCCTCCATTTTTCTAATTATATATAAAATATCATCGAATTAACCCTGATCCCTCTGTTGTGTCAGCAAGATGTTGCAAATCATAAGTTCCGCGCTGTCCAGATCGATCTCGAAGACCTCATTAATGTAAATTCTTATTATAATTACCTCTATTTGGTTGAGATTTTAAAAACCCTAATTTTCTTTTCTATTTCTTTTTTCACAGTATAAGGACTTGGATGAGGAATTCCTTAGACGTGTTACTGAGAACACACGTCGATATGTTGGGATTTTTGCTGATGCTATCGACGAAGTGTTGCCAAAGCCGACTGAAGCATTTCCGGATGATGACCATGATATTTTAATGACACAGAGGTCTGAGGATGCAACTGAGAATGTTGAAGGTTCTGATGCGAATCAGAAGATGCCTTCAGAGATCAAGCGTTACTTGTAAGCATTACCCTGACATTTTCTTTATAGTTGTTGAATTTGTGTTTTGTTCTGGTGTTGTCTTTGATTTTGTTTTGTTTGGGTTCGAATTCGCAGCTAATTTCTGGATTTGTCTCTGATTTGAGCAGCATATCTTTGTTTCCTACATTGATAAGTGTTGGACCGCTTCTGTTTGTTGGCCCAGAATCATTTATTATTATTATTATTATTATTATTATTATTATTATTATTATTATTATTATTATTAGCATGTAATGAGATTCTGAATAATTTAGGATTACTGATTTTGATGAATCATAATTTTAAACAACTCCGCCGAATCTCAATTTGTAAACTCGCTTCTTGGCCTAAATTGGTTGAATGCCGAATGCGTTGTTAATAGTGTTTAGTTTAGCATTCTTTGACTGATCAGGGCAGACAAATTTTGCAGGATAGTCTAGTCTTGATAAAAACCATTCTCACATCAATTATTGGCGTCTATAATAGAATGAATGGTTACTCGTGTTTAGTGAAGGGTTTGCTAATGCATCTCATGTTTTCTAGTTCTAGGTGTATTGTGCTGTCACTTAACTTATTCTGTCTCTTTATGTGTATTTTTTCTTCTTCCAGTGAAGTTTATATTAGAGCACCTTCAAAAGGGCGGCCATCTACAATTAGAGAGGTCAAGGCTTCAAACATTGGTCAGCTTGTGAAGATATCTGGTATTGTGACGCGTTGTTCAGATGTTAAACCACTGATGCAGGTAGCTGTGTATACATGTGAAGAATGTGGTTTTGAAATTTACCAGGTAATTAACAAGCAAAGCTGTCTTGTCTGATTCATCAACTATGTCTTATGTTGTGTAAATGACACTTTCTTTGCTCTTAATGTGTTCTTTTTTCACCATTACCTTCTTAGCTTGTTGGAAATGAACATCTTGTTTAATTTGATTGACAAGAAATTTGTTGATGGTAGTGTTTGCTGATTTGTTTTATTATTTATTTCATTTGATAATATTATGTTCTTGAAATTCTTTTGCTGCCTTCTTTTCTTCTGTTCCATTGATTCATCTGTCCTCTTGTGCATTGAACAGGAAGTAACCGCTCGAGTCTTCATGCCCTTGTTTGAGTGCCCAACTAAGCGCTGCAAAACAAACAACACAAAGGGGAACCTCATTCTTCAACTCAGAGCATCAAAGTTTCTGAAGTTTCAGGAGGTAACTATTTTAATTTTCAGTCATAAATAATGTATTAATGGCAAACCCAACCTTTCTGCTTGGTTGTAACATGATTGTCTTCAGGCCAAAATGCAAGAGCTAGCAGAACATGTTCCAAAAGGCCACATTCCACGATCGATGACTGTTCATTTCAGAGGAGAACTCACAAGAAAGGTTGGTAATTTCAAGAATTTCATTGAGGGAACGGTGTCAATATCTTTTAGTACAAGAGAAAAGCGCCTTCAGTAGCTTTATACTCCCGGTCATCAGTTTCATATTTTAAGTCCCCATCTCTAGTTGATGGTAGCAAAGTTTTTTTGTTGTTGTGATCACACTTTCTGGAGAAATCTTGTTTACCCTTTTAGCTACTCTTATTGTGAATTGCCTATAAAATAGAGAGAATTTGTAGCGAGTAACTTAATGTGAAATTGTTTCTTGTATGCGTCCTTAAAGTAAGTGATGTTTGTTTGGTCCTTTTAATTGCAACATGCAAACAGGTTCATCATTTGCTTTATCATAGTTTGAATGTCTTACATGCTACTGGCACATTTAGCTTTTACTTACCTGGTTTTAAAATTTCCAGGTAGCACCAGGTGATGTAGTTGAATTATCAGGGATCTTCCTTCCAATTCCTTACACTGGTTTCAGAGCAATGCGTGCTGGCTTAGTTGCCGACACATTTTTGGAGGCCATGTCTGTTACTCATTTCAAGAAAAAATATGAAGAGTAGGCCATTTTTCTGTTCTTTATCACAAAACACTTGTAATTATTTGAATCAAGTGAAGTACTCTTGCTTACTGAGTTTTATCAATATGAAGCTAACTTCTCTCTAGTTTCCCCATAACTTACTGAACCTTGAACAGTAGCTTATTTGGTGAGTTGACACCTTTATTCCATGGAGTTTACTTTTCTAGTGGTAGATGGTTTAGATTTCTTTGTCACCTTTCTGCCTGATAGAAGGTTTATCCATAAGAAGAACAAAACTTGTAAGAAAAGAAATGGGGGAAAATAGAAGATGCAAAAGGAGTCTTTAGCTTTTTCTCTATGATAAAGTGGAGGGAAAGCATCGTGTTTTTTCTATTGTTCTCTTTTAAATTTGCTTTCTTTGCCAGTGAGGGAAGCTTCAGTTTCTTTTGGATTTTTCCTATATTAACGTATAATTCTTCAAACTTGTCATTCTATCTGCATTTATTTATTAGGAACTTGACAATTTGAATTGGATAAAAAGATCAAATAATCACTTCATAATCCAGTATATGATAACTGATAAGTTTCTTTCTCTTGTTTTTTTCTTACTCATCTTTGTGGTCTAGATAAAAATAAGTTCAGTTTGTCCAAATAAATCCATGTGCTAACAATTCAAATATGCAATTATGGTAAACCTAGTGCAGATAAATGGTGTTTAGAATCTAAAGGGTTTCGTGGAGTGAGTTTTCACCTTATTGATAGTATTTGAGGAGATATGTCCACCTCGGATGAAGCCACACTGGCAAGGCTTTTTATTGTTTCACCTGTGAGTGAGATCAAAGGAGAGTTCAATTTGTGATCCAATTGTTCTGTACTGCAGGTATGAACTTAGAGGAGACGAGGAAAAGCAGATTGCAAGTCTGGCTGAGGATGGAGATATCTACAATAAGTTGGCACAATCATTGGCACCTGAAATCTATGGACATGAAGATATTAAAAAGGCTTTACTTCTTCTTCTCGTGGGTGCTCCTCATCGAAAGTTAAAGGACGGGATGAAGGTAAATGCATGCATTTCTTTGAGATCACATCATGTTTGTTAGCAGATGTATTCTGCCAATCATTATGATACTTATAACATTACATAGACTACTTTGCTTGTTATATATCATTTCTATCCTCTATGTATAAGTGATGAGTAGAACATTTTTGTAATACAAGAAGACTATTCAGTGTTTTCTATACTGTTTGCTTTCTGTGATAGCCTGAGAGTTATAGGAGCTCAATGAATTGCAGATTAGAGGAGATTTACATTTATGCTTGATGGGTGATCCTGGTGTTGCCAAAAGTCAGCTTCTGAAGCATATAATAAATGTAGCACCCAGGGGAGTGTACACAACTGGCAAAGGGAGCAGTGGAGTTGGTCTAACTGCTGCTGTTCAGAAAGATCCAGTTACAAACGAGATGGTCCTGGAAGGAGGAGCATTGGTGAGTTTTGTACTTGTGTAAAATTTTACTTTTTCAAAAAGGACACTGACTAGTTATCTACATGTGAAGAGATGGCTTTGGAAAGATCATTACTACTTAATGCAATGCATGCATAAATTACAAACCACTGAGCTTACATTGGCCTGGTTGTAGTTCATCTTTTAGTCTTTTGATCTACTAACTTTTAGCTAGCTAATTTTAATGGTTTCATCTGATATTGATCTAATTATGTTATAGTTCACTTTTTAGTCTTTTGACCTACTAACTTTTAGCTAGCTAATTTTAATGGTTTCATCTGATATCGATCTAATTATGTTAGCATAATCTTCGGTTCTTAAATCTAATTGTTGTGAAGATGTCTTTGGTTCAAATAAAAACATTTATCTTTTTCAGGTTCTGGCTGATATGGGTATATGTGCTATTGACGAGTTTGACAAGATGGATGAATCAGATCGTACAGCAATTCATGAAGTTATGGAGCAGCAAACTGTCAGCATTGCCAAGGCTGGGATTACAACATCACTCAATGCGAGAACTGCTGTTCTTGCTGCTGCTAATCCTGCCTGGTACGAACCTTCCTAACATCCTCAAAGTTGTTTCACTTGCTGGATTCCATATTATTTCCATTACTTTTACCTAAATATGTTGCTCTAAGTACATGGCAGTTTTTCCTTTTTGTCCCTTCTTTAAACAGAACAAAACAAGACCTCTTAGCTATTGTGCACTAATAAGCCAATATAAATTTCTTGCTTTAAACAGTACAAATGCCCTGGCTACAATGCACAAAAAACTAGTCTAAATTTGTTTGATGGTCCTGTTAATTGTGTTGAAGCCTGTTATTTGTGTTGAAGGGGAAGATATGATCTACGGAGAACTCCAGCTGAAAATATCAATCTGCCTCCTGCTCTCCTATCACGATTTGATCTTCTGTGGTTGATCCTTGATCGAGCAGATATGGACAGCGACCTTGAAATGGCTAGGCACGTTGTTTACGTGCATCAGAATAAAGAATCTCCTGCTCTTGGTTTCACTCCACTTGAACCATCTATTCTCCGGTATACATCTCTCCATAATTAATTTTAATTGACAGTACCAAGTTTTATGGATGACTCACTTCACAATTTTCCAGGTGATTGGGTAGCTTATATTTTCTCACCATGGATCCTTAAATTGCTCTGTAACTCACACTCCCAATATTGAAGTTGCTCAAACATATAAGTTCTTTGTCTGGTGTAGACATGCTCCTTTGATTACCGCTCTTTATATATTTACATGTGTTTTATTGGTTTCTTTAAATTCCTTTAATTTCTGTTTTTTTTTCATGATGATTAAGGGAGGCCTTGGCATTTGAAAAAGATCTTTAAGTTTAAAAAATTGATTTTTGCTTCATTCCAAATGTTGGAAGGTATTTAGAATAAAAATACTGACTATAGTAAAATTGACTCTGGTTTCTAGGTGACCAGCATTTAAATGCCTTAAAATTGATTGCTTTGTCTTTCAATGTTTCATAGGGCATATATTTCTACTGCAAGAAGATTGTCCCCTTATGTGCCTAAGGAACTGGAGGAATACATTGCTACTGCATACTCAGGCATGCGGCAAGAAGAAGCTAAATCGAATACTCCTCATTCCTACACGACTGTCCGAACTCTGCTTAGCGTACTCCGCATATCAGCTGTAAGTCCGGATTTTCATTTGTTCTCTAATCATGAGAGATGGCTGTTCTAGTATCGAAATGGGGTATGGGACACTATCTGGTCTAGGTTGGGCAAAGGGCGGGGCTACTTCCTTGACAAATTATAACCAGGATTCCACCTTAACGAGGGCAGCATTTTGCAGGTCCAATTTGGCTTGTACTTCAGGTTACAAAGTCCAGGTTGAAAATTGCTCAGCTGTATTGTTGAAAGCTGATTTTAAGCTGCTGATAGTTAGACCAATGACACCTGATCCCATCCATAGGATAAATCAGTTGACATGTCAAATTTATCTTGATTTTTGAGTTGTATCAACCAGTTGAAGTTGATTTCATTTGGTTACAGGCCTTGGCAAGACTTAGATTTTCTGAAAGTGTGGCTCAGAGTGATGTGGATGAGGCACTGAGGTTAATGCAGATGTCAAAATTCTCTTTATATTCTGATGATCGTCAGAGATCTGGCCTGGATGCCATCTCTGACATCTATTCAATCTTGCGGGATGAAGCTGCAAGAGCCAATAAAATGGATGTGAGCTATGCCCATGCACTCAACTGGATTTCTCGAAAGGTTTGTTGATTTTATTGATTGAATTTAATTGTTAATATCTAGTGCTTCTAGGAAAAAAGGGACACTCAAAACGACATGTCATCCCAGTAATGATTGAAATTAAAAACTGCTGTTCTTGCTGCTGCTAACCCTGCCTGGTCCTTTTGGAATCCTTTAGCTTCTTTGATGGAACTCTTTGTGCGAATTCATGTAACCTGCTTTGCATTTGATTTAGAAAATTAAAGGGCACTTGAAGTTTTCAAACTTAAAGTCTAGAATGCAATTCCATCTAAAAGATGCTTTCCAGCTTCATTTTACCCAGAGATCAGCTTTATCTGAAACTACAGTCTATAACATGATGTGCTGTCCAGTGTTTGACTTAGAAATATTGGTTTTATTCATGTCTCAATTCCTGAGCGTTGTTTTCTTATTTGTCAACAATGTATAGTTCTATCAAGGGATCGTGACCACCAAGTGCAACCCCATTTTGAATAATTGGATCATATAGTCTGTGTAAATCCTTCAGTATTTGAAATTTTCTGGGAAAGACTACAAATGCATAACAAGATCAAATTTTGCAAAAGTAGTTATCAGAGATCAAGAACATGTTTGAGCCCCAATTTGGCTCTAGGATTTAGGATATTCTTTTTATTGGCTATGTTGGGTTGACTTCCAACCTGAGCCAAGTTGATTCTTCTACTAACCTAGCAAAATTTACATTTTGTTTCTAGAAGTCCAAATAAATCTGATTGCTTGCTTGTGAACAGGGATACAGTGAAGCGCAGTTGAAAGAATGTTTAGAGGAATATGCATCCTTGAATGTCTGGCAGATACATCCCCACACCTTTGATATTCGATTTATCGATGCCTGATGTGGGTTGCTCATAATTATTGTGTTGTAGTCATATCTTGCTGAGCTTGTCATTGAGCCAACTTCCAAATTTAGCTGGATAGTGAAGGCTGTTTTTAGTGTTGTAGACTCTGGTTTTCAGCTATCAGAGTTTGAAAGGTTTAAGATGGATAGTGTATCTGAACAATTCTGCTTCTAACTTGACTGTAGGATTGCAAATTGTTTTACATGCGTCTCAATGTGCTGTGCTCATTTTTTCTTAGATTTGCTTAGGAAGTGAATGATTGGAGATTTAAAACGATTATTGATTTCTTCGTTTTTGAACCGTGATCTTTTTCTGGATAAATGCATATAAGAGAACCAATTCTTCCAAGCTTAGCTCTTTGGGGTTAGAGTTATAGGCTGAACAGTCAAGGTTCCTGTGATTGTTACAGCGATATCAGTTACTTCTCTTCACGGATAATACATTTGCATATTGTTATTACGGGTGCATAATTTTTTTTAAAAGTATTATTTATTTTAAAAAATCAGTTTTTTTTTATAAAAATTATGGAAATTCTAAAAAAAATTAATTTAATATTTTTTTATATATCAAAAATGCAAAACAACCTCTTTAGAAGTGAACATGATAAAACCAAATGTGTGCTGACACCGCCGTTCCTTTGTTATCTCGTGTGGTTTGCTACAAATTACTATGATGGTTTTTCTTCGCGAAAATAGTCGTCTGGATTTATTAACTTCCAATTTACTTTGAGAAGTTTATCATTTCTTGCTTCATTTTTAATTGAATTAAATTCCTATTCTTGGATTTTTTTTAAGAGATTTAATACCAGTAAAAAAAGCACGGGTTCTATTTTTCGGTTATTAAATTCTTTTTTCCAGCTATTAACTCTAAGGTTGTGAATTCTGTTTTGATAGGTATTTTATTTTTTTAATTTGAATGAAATGTTTTAGCTTTGAAGTGTTTTAACGTGTTATTTTGG
>Ga0325405_1001297_pt1 | contig 25247 bp, 25 predicted proteins | sample PopdelMetagenome_21_FD_205663 | JGI IMG/M metagenome (GOLD analysis project Ga0325405, IMG submission 205663) | Populus deltoides microbial communities from Bellville, Georgia, United States - Xylem-Control-R2 | ecosystem: Host-associated > Plants > Phyllosphere > Stem > Wood/Secondary xylem...
ATTAATTAAAAAATTAAAACTACATCAAGTTAAGAGAATTGATTAATTAATTTGGTAGTCGATGAGCAAATACAAGTGTCATAGTTGCTCGCATCAAGTGTTTGTTTACATCTTTCAGATGAAACAAGCGATTGGAATGGAGATGGACAAACATTAAATATGCTACTTCACCAAAGTGGACCTCATTGAAAGAAACTACCAGAAACAAAGTTCTCTTTTATGGGGAATGGTTTATACAGTTACAGCATCGGAATTTTTCAAGTTCGATCTTTCAACGTTCGAGTAGAACGATGACAATTAAAGTCAAGATGAACGTTGAATCTAACCATAAATCCCAGTTGTCCCTTTTCCAGCCCAATACAAGCGGATCTTTAAAGAATGATGTGTTACTGTTGCAATGAATGTCTTTGCAAGGGCTAATCCAGCATCACCAGCCTCGTCTTCAATGTATATTCTTTCAGAACCACCTTTCCCAATACACACAGATTCATCGCTAGTAATGATTAGCAAGCAAGTGTGGACATACAATTCCGGCGTCATTTCTCAAGAATCACGAGAAAAATTTTGGTTACCTGGATATAAACATCGAATAGACGGTTCCCAATACTATGCAACGAATTGTCATCTGTGAAAATAATATCAGAAAATTGAAGTTTTACAGTGTAATTCTCATTCACGAGGCAAAGTCCATAGTACGTGAGAGCGAGGGGAGAAAAACACGTGCTGTTGTGTATATATAGAGACGTGCATTGTCAGTTGATACATTGGATATAGCAGACATGTTGGCTTCAGTATAAGCATCCGCCTCTGTCATCGTCCATGAAGCACCTCATGCATAGTTCTTTATCATCTTGGTAGGAATAATCAGGGATGAGTAAAAAAATTGAAAAACTAATTAAATTAAGAAAATTAAAAAAAAATAATTGAAAAAACTGAATCATAAAAAAAAAACCGATTAAACCGATTAGAATTTTAAAAAAACCGACCGGTTCGGTTTGGTTTCGGTTTTATAAGCCTGAAACCGAAAAAACCGAACCGAACCCAAACCGGAAAAAACCGAGTCAAACGGGAAAAACCGAGCCAAAACCGAGCCAAACCAGAAAAACCAAGCCAAACCGGTTTGAACCTGTTTTTGTTCTAAAAAACCGAACCGAACTGAAACCGGTCGGTTTGAACCGGTTTCGGTTTTTTTTTTTTAAATCGGTTTGGTTATTTTTTTTATAAAAACTGAACCGAACCGAAAATGATCATCCCTAGAAATAATGTTATGATAAATGTTGAAAATATGAAGAAGGATTCAGATGTAGAAATATTTACTCGTATAGTAATTAACATTGAGGAACAAAAATGCATTTTGTCCAACTTAAAGAAACCAATGTTGCATTTATAGATGTTAGGCCGGAAAGATAAACTCACTTTGATTTCTTGAAGCAGAGCATGGAAAGTTTTGTTTCAGACATGAATATAAGGGAGAAAAAGAAGCCTCAAGATGCTAAATTCTTCATTAATATCTAGGAAATAGGAGAAATGGAAAAATATTTGAGCAATGATTCAAGATTCTTACGATTTAATTGGTGATGGTTTGCTATCATGCTATTTTTCTTTATATATATATATATATATATATATATATATATATATATATATATATATATATATATATATATATATATTTTGAAGAGACTAGGCCGTATGCATAAAAACAAAACATTTATTTTTTTTATTTTTGATGTTTTGACGAAAATTGGGTATTTTTAATACTGGATTTGTATCTTTACGGTATAAAAATACAAACCAGTATTAAATAATTTTGATAAAAATATGCAGGAAAATCACACAAATTTTTTTAGGATTTTTCAGAATTTTTAAATTTTTTTTAATATATCTGTATATATAAATAATACAAAAAATAGTATAATATATAATATATAATACTAGGTGAGCTGGGCTGGGCCGACCCACTAACTGAGCCAGACTTAGCCCCAAAAGGGTTGGGCCGATCTCGACCCAACAAAATCTCTTATTTTCTTCTAGGCCAAACTCGGCCCAGACAGTAGGGATGGGCCAGAATCAGTCTGGCCCATTAACACATGGCTGGGCTAGAACCAGCCCGACCCAGAGAAGGAAAAAAAACCAATAATGTTGGGTCAGAATCAGCCTGGCCCAGCAACATAACTAACAGGAAAGGGGAATTATTTTCCCTCCCCTCTTCCTGCATGCAGAACGCTATTCATTCTGCATGCAGGCGAAAAAAGAACAGCAAAACGCAAACAATGAAAGGGAAGAAGAGTTACCAGTCCGGCTGCTTCGCTGGCGGTGCTACGGTGTAGGCCAGTGGCGGTGTTGTGGCTCACAGACGGCGGCTCCAAACAATAACGTTATAGTTTCAAACGGTGGAGAAAGAGGCTCCTACTCTTGCATTCTCCTCCTCTTCTTCTGCTGCGTTTCCTTTTCCTTTTGTTCTGATTTAGATGATGTTTCTTTCCAGGACTCGACCTCATCCGGTGTCAGTATCGTTTTTCCTTAACCCTCATGGTCCACTCTCTTTTACCTCTCACTGTCCCTCTCAGTCTGCTTTTCTTTTCTTTTGGTTCGTTTTCCTTTTCCACTACCCTCACAGTCCCTCTCCTGTTTATGGCTTTCCCGGTTTTTTCTTTCCTTTTTTGGTCTGTTTTCCTCTCTTCAGTTCGTTCCTTTCTTTCTTTTCATTTTTTATTTCTCTGTCCATTTTTTCTCTCCTCGCGTGCTGGCGTTGGGGCGGTATTTATAGGGCAAAAGGGAGCGGAGGCGTCCCTATTGCCACCCTATCGTAGTGCATAGGGAGCAGGGCTTTACACCCCTGCCACGGTGCCGGGTTGGCTGGCCAGTAGGCGTGGCTAAAGGGCGCGGCTCCCCCAGTCTCTCATCATAAGGATGCGTGGGGCTTCGGGTGTTGGCAGAGCGCGCGGCATGAGGGAGTTAATGAAGAAAGAACAAGAAGAAAAAAAACGCTTTCTCTTCCCCTGCTGCACGTCTAGGGGAAGAAGAAAGGGGAACAGTGTCGCTCAAAATGACACCGTTTTGTTTCTCCCTTCTTCTTTTTTAACATGAAACAGCGTCGTTATATACAAAACACGTCGTTTCATTTAAATGTGGAGCCAGCATATTTTTTCCAAACCAATCCTTAATTTATCCTTTGTTCTTTTAAGTCCTCACAATGTAATTTGGATTTTAAGAATTTATTCAATAACATCCCTGCCAATTTCGGTAGCCGCCCCTATAGTTGGCTGCGTTTTTCACTTCAGTCCTTGGTTTTGAATTTGTGCATTTTGACCCTCAATTGATTAATAAACTTCCAATTTCTTCAATTTGGTCCCTGAATCGATCAATTACAGGCCCTCCATTTACGTGCCTTTTCCAATTTGATCCTTGGTTTCGGATTTTCTCAATTAAGTTCCTAATTGGCCATTAAACTTCAATATTTATGCAATTAAGCCCCTGATTTAACCAAATCAACTCTCAAAAATTATAATTTGACCTGAACTTTAATATCTTCTAAATAAAGTCCAAATTAACTTAAAAATCAATTTTTCTTATAATCAAACCCTCTAGAAATTCAATTAAACCTTCAATAAAATTCAATTAAGTCCATAAACATCCAATTTTAGGCTTTTCTCCTCAAATTTAAATTTTCTTTTCCAATAGGGCTCTCATCATTCAAGAATATACTGTCAAAATTTCAATCTTTGTATTTTTAACCTCCTTAATCAATTTTTCTGACCATTTTCTGAGCGTCCCCGCCTCCTATTATATATATATTTTTTCTAATTTCTTTCGGCTACATATTTATCTATTGTTATTATTTTATTATTTATTTTTATTTTTATTTTTATTTTTGTGTAGGGACTCAAAAATAAGTTACAACAACTTCTATCGAACCTCTATAAAATAATGATGATAACATGTATTAATTAACTACGTTAAGTAAATAAAATTGCAAAAATATTGGTTTAGCTCAAGATTATCCAACTTACTTTCAAACTTCTCTTAAATATTCATTATCAATTATCTACGTACATACAAAGTTTTGCATATTAATTTACGGAAATTACAACTCGGCAATAAAATTAACAAAAATTAAAACAGACCCGTTAAACAAGCCATTATTTATTTCATCACAACACGTCTAAGTCGGTAATTTGACTTAAGTTTCAACAATTTACAAACAAATACAATTTTACAAAATCTAAAACAAAACATAACAAGTATAAAATTATAAATCCATACTACAAGTTTGTTTGAGAAAAAATAATAAAACAAGTAAACACCCCAACAAAATACATATACTAAAAAAACAATCAATAACAAAATTGACATTTTAAAATTATGTTAAAAAAAACAAGAAAATAGATTTACTTACTAAAAATGAAATTAAAATCCATAATAAATCAGAACACGGATGTTGTGACTACAAAAGTTACAGAACTATGAGTTGTGTTGAGAAGAAGGGGGATATTTTTTTTTCGGGGGGGGGGGGTGGTTGTTTATAGTGGAGGGAGGTTGTTTAGATGTAGGGGGGAAGAAGGAGAAATAGGGTAGGGGAGGGGAGGGTGGATGGCTATGTCATATATTAACTATTACTGATGGAATTACTAACGAAATATACATATCTGTAAATTCATCGGCCATTCTGTCGGTGAAGTAGACACATCATTGTACAAATATCTCTGTCTGAATCCCATTGTAATTCCATCGGTAAAATCATCCATAAAAACTTCCATGTCATCGCATTGCTTTGTTTTTAAAAATTCTTTATATACCGTCTGTGATTCCCTTAGTATATACCAATGAAATGTTTATATCGGTATATACTAATAATTTTAGCAAGGGAAAAAATTCGGTCGGTAAATATCACCGCAAAATACTGACAGAAACATTTCATTGACAATTTCGTTTGTATCATAGTTTTTAAACCCGGCACGGTCCAAGGCCTGGGTTCTGGGTTTTGACCAGGTCACTGGGTCGGCCGCTTCAATCCCTATTTAAAAAAAATTAAAAATGTCATCGTTTTAGTAAAAAAAAAAAAACAAAAGTCAACGGGTTGCAACCGGGTTTTTGACCGGGTTTTGCCGGGTCGGCTGGGTTATGACTTTTCCTATTTTTTAATCAACCCGACTCGGTTCCAGCCCCAGGTCGGCCGAGCCAGGTTTCAAAACTATTGTTTGTATTCGTTGAATTTCTAGTAGCATGCATAGAATTGCCTCATGCATCACGTCTTAAATTTTCAAGCACACAGAAGTTTTTAAGTTAGTTGGGGGGATTAACAATATGTCTTATAACTATTGGTCAGGATTTAGATGCGTGAAACACCCAACTAATATCTGAGTGCCTGCTTGGTAACAGTGAACATATGTACCTTAACCACTTCTCGCAACGCCCCTAAACTGTCTTTACAAAAATTATCACTGGGCATATATGAGACCTTTTCAAGACTAAATAGTCAATATACCATTTGTCTCATATAAAGATTAAAACCTGTCAAAAGAAAATTGAGAATATCAAAGGTGAAGTAGCTAGACTCACAAATCTGCTTAAATAAATGCTAAGCTTCAAGAATGGAAAGGCAACGTCTGCACACCATCTTGTGGAAACACCATCAGTCCACTTCCCACACATAAAGAAAAATAATTAACTCTTCTCCTCAGCACTCCACTAGCAGCGGCAACAACATCGAAGTTGCACCTCTTCTCCTCCTTTTTAGTCATGAATAGTAGTAGCAACGCCTTCAGTCATCAACGAAAGACAACATCCTTTCTTGTTTAGCTACACCGTTAGTTGTTCACAACCCTCACATCTCCTTCTAGTAGCATCCAACAACTGCCAACCTTCTGTGCTATGAGCCGGGACCTTCTTCCCAACCACCTCTTTCGCGAGCTTCATTCTAGTCTAGTAGCACAGGATATGGGTTTGAAAAACAAGAGTTGACATTGAATTTCAATGTAGCAAAGCTTTTTCTACAGAGATCTGTATGTGGCTCTGCTAGTAGGGAATCCAAGAAGGGAAGTAGTAGTTTTAGATCATCTATAATTGTCTCCCACCAATATCAGCATTAAAACGTAAAAGTAGGGTGAAGAGACAGACTTGAACTAAAAAACAGGAAGAAGATTGAAACTTCAACAAAGTAGAACTCCCTCTACAGGTGTCTATTTATTGCACTGTTAGTGAGGAATCGAAAAGGAGACAGAGGAGTTTCAAATTCATCAAGATCTCTTCCAGTAGAGACAACGCGTGATTCCATGTGTCGATAGTGGCCATGCTTCATGGTTTCATGCGCTGCCATGATTACTTAACAGCCTTGGAAGGTTTCCAACAGTCCCAGACAACCACAACTTTGGAAGATTGACATGAAATTGTGAGGATTGCCAAAATAATTGAACGAGCTATCAAGATGAAAAAAATTAGAGGTCCTACCATGGATTCCAGAATAAGGATGACAGATGAATCCGAAGATGACTTTCAATTGGGAAACCTTAGTTGTGTGTTAAGTCTCGCTGTAACATTAACTACTTAATTGTTGTTGTCAAAGATTGACATGCCACTGTCACTTGAGTTTGTCTACCAACATCTATTTGGCTCTGGACTTATTGCCCAGACTCCATGAAATCTCATGCAATCACTGTTTCCTAGGTGGTATAATCCAGAAAAGAGATGTGAATATCACGATAGGATCCTAGGTCATTCAATTGAATAGTTGCAAGAATTTCAAGAAACAAGTTTAGAGGTTGGTGAGCAATAGGTGAGTTTGAGTTTGTGAAAGATGGTGTCATCGACCATATTGTCATCAAAACATCCTTAGAATGACAAATGATTGAAAATGCTTGGAAAAACACAGATATTGCTAGAAAAGCTGATCCAAAAAAGGTGTTGAATTGTCAATCATATTGTTATGGAATTTTGCTATTCTGCATTTTATTTTGGGATCACATCTCATTCTTTAATGAAACATGTATTTTCTTTGTCTTTTTGTTGTTATGCATTTCATTTTTTATAAAATATGTGATTAAGGTTAATCAATCCTAAAAAATTAAAAGTGTTTTGATTGCAGAAATGACTCGATGTTTGTTAAAATCGCAACATAAGGTGACCAAATAAATTTTGAACTCACACATGAAATTGAACCACACATCATGTAGCGAAGTTTTAACAATATGCATAATGATGGGTAGTGGATCAATAATTATGGACTTACAAATCATAACTCTTACAAGTCCAAATCGTTACACTAGATGAAGTCAAAATTTATCAATTCTAACCGACCTTGCTTGAAATGAGAAAATGTCATCTTTGTTATCCCTTCACTTTCTAAAGATATATCCTTTATGGTCCCCCATTTGAGCCAAAATGATTTTCTTGCTTATAAAAACCCTAACTAGGATCACACCCTATACTGGGAGCAAATAAGAGACTTTTGTTAGAAAAAAATGAAGAGAAAAATGGAATCCATGGTAAAAATAACGCTAAGAACAAAAGTCCAACGATTAAGAGAGGGCTAAAAGAAAAAAAGAAGTTATAAACTGGGGAGCATATAAGAAAACTTTGAGGAAGGCTACATAAAAGCCAAAAAAATGGAATTTACCTACACTTCAAAGGCAAGGAAGGAGAACGTCTATCAAGTCTAATAAGAGCAAAAAAAGTTTCAATTAAGGAAAGACACAACAAATACCAAAAGTCAACACCAGAAAAAATTACAGACATGTCTTTTAATATCTATAATAAAGCTTTTGATGTCTTTAAAAGATTAGATTAATTATTCATCGAAAGAAAAGTTGGATTTGTATTATGACCTATGTTAAAAGAATTTAGATTTTTGAAGTAAATATGGTTATATGTCATTTTCTCTACAAAGATAACAAAAGAAAGAGTGTTGATGAATATTTGATGTTAATCCTAGATCTTTAAAACCTTCAAACACCTTTCGAGCGTACAAATTTCCTTTTCTTTCATAGCCATGAACCATAACATGGATTACGTGCTTTAAAAAATCCTTTTTAATTAAGCATTTTGAACTAATAAATGATGCTCTAAAAAACTTGAAGAGATTTTTCATAAGGGTCATGATTTCATAAATTAAGTTACTGATTATTATATATGTTGATAAAATAAGTGCTCAAAAGAAACAATGTTTCATGATAAAACATGAATTTTGACTTGAGCATCTTGCTTTTTTTTAATTTCATATAAGCTCTCCTCATCACGTACCATCAAAAGATATAACCAAGATCAAAGATTAAAATTGACACAAAGAACCATAGAAAAAGTTATTTTAATCTTACAACAGGTCAATTTCTGTTTTCAAAATACAAGACAATCAAAGAACTTCATATATTGAATAACGGTTATTAACCAAATAAGCTTGATTTTTAAAAATACTTTCAAAAACTGATATCTCTAATTTCATTTTACCAACTAGACTTTTAATAGATATAATCTTTGAAATATGAGAGTTGATTCTAAAACAAGAAAGATTGTCAAACAAGAAGAACATCAATCGAGCTTGCAAAATCCTTGACATGAATGACTAACATTCCTTGATCATCTTGAAAGACATCTTCATATCTCCATCTGGGTTTATCCTTTCAAATATGGCTATGACTCCTACAATATGGTATCACATATAATGTATTTGATTGAAAGTCGGAAGGATACACACCACCAAGACTAACTATAGGACAATGTTGAACTTGAAAGACATTTTTATATCGTCATCTTGGGTTACCCTCTCAAACATGGCTATGACTCCTGAAAGATGGTATCCCATGGGGTATTTGAATGAAAGTCAGAAGGATGCACACCACCAGGACTGATTGTGGTACCATCTATTTTAAATCTTAAAGGGGCACTTCACTGCATGAATATAGGTGATAAAATGAAAATCATTGATGATACCAATGCATTTCTTTTCACAATCTGTTTTGACAAGCTGAGTAAAACCATTAAGAAGAACATCGAGCATACAACCATGAGCCTTTTATTGCAAGCTATTAGATGCATGTCTAAACGACTTGATAGTTCATTGATGGTTCCATGATAACCATATACTTAAAGAGTATTGTTTCAATTGGTGGCAAGTTTGTGGTTGAGTAATAATCTATAATGGGTGTTGGCAAGATACACCCAGCTAATAAAATAAGAGTTCTCGAGAGAATCCAGAAGATGAATGATTGGTTAAGCTCTTTCTTGATGAATCAAGCAACACCATACTTGGGGGCATTGTCGAGCTTGATAAACAACGAGTGCAATAATGATCGTAGATAGCCTAGGATGGGCACTGGACTTACATTTGAATGAAGGGCTGGCACACGAACGAGCTAGTGTATAGAAGAACAAAGAAGGCTTTGAATAGCAAATAAAGGCACACTATGACAATGGAACATTAAAGAGGGGGGACCTATATTTCAAATAAGGTAAGGATGCATGCATGTCATCTAACCTCAAAACACTGCATCAAATATTTTTTGAATTGTTACAGGAAAAAACCTCAATGAAGTCTAGCAAGATTGTGGACAAAGAAATAATCATTAAGTTAACAATAATAAAGAATCACGGTTTTGACCCTGAAATGGGAAGAAGATGAGATTAACCCTACCATTAGAAAAATCTGAAAGAAATGAGAAGATCAACCCTATCAGCTGGAAAAGTCTTCAGGTCAAACTTGCAATCAGAAAACATCGGGTTCTCAAAACCTCAGATCGAGAATTACGAGGTCAACCTTACCACCTGAAATCCTTACAATCAAGAAGAAAAATAAGAAGAACCCTACTATTAGGAAATTCTCAAAGAAAAATAAAGTTCAAACCCTGTCACTAGGAAAAACAAGAAAAGCCTGCCATAAAGAAGATGAGATAAGCCCTACCATTAACAATTTCTCAAGGAAATGAGAAGATCAACCATGTCATTAGGAAGAGTTTTCAGGTCAATCCTACAATCAGGAAGCACCGAGTTTTCAAAATCCTACAATCGGGAATTATCTGGTCAACCCTGCAATCAAAAAGCACCAAGTTTTAACCTTGTCATTATAAAATCCAGTTAAATGTAGTCATTAGGAATGACAAGTGTCAACACTACAATCAGGAAGGACATGTCAATCCTGCAATCACGAAAAAAAAAAATTCATCATCATCATCAAACCTTATCATTAAGAAGAAAAGTGAAAAGAATCTTACCATTAGGAAATTCTTAAAAGAAAGAAGAAAGCTCAAACCTTGTCATCAGGAGGAATACATTCTTTTTTATTTTTTGGATCAAATGTAAGAAATTTTATAGATCAAAATGAAACTAAACTGGACACCAGCAAGTTAGAATATACAAGCATGTACAATCAAACGAACATAAGGGAACAAGCTCCAAAAATAAACTAATCAGATTTACAACCAATAAGACCAAAGGGTTGTCATGCTTCGTGAACAAAGGCATCAGGCCAAAGCTGGAATAGCAAAACAAAACTGAACAGCAATGCAGCACTGCCCACCAAAGTAGACAAAGTCAATTTCCATAAAGAGGATAACTGAATGACCTAGAGGATCAGCAATCGTGATCACAATAGTAGAGGATGCACAACAACGTGCCATACAGCCCTACAACATCATACATTACAGCATGCAGGAGCTCCAGCAGGAAGCAGAGCATTCAACACAACAAGGGAGACTGGACAGCCAAGGGCAAAAGCAGCACCCATCAACACCGACTACCATTAACAAACCAATGACAGAAATGTCACTAGGTGATAACCCATAAGCAGCAAAAGCAAGAAACAACAGGCACAACACCTAATGCAGCAACACAAAAGATCAGCTCATGACCAGGTCACTACTAGACATAGCAAGGCCAGTAGACAACAACAAAGTTCCTAACTGAGAGGCAAGCATCCATGAACCTGCAACTCAGCAGACAAACAACAATGGACCAATAACTAGAAACCAGCCTGCAGACATCAAGCTGAAAACAGTAGACCAAACTGATTAGACAAAGTAACCAGAATACCCAGAAGCCAGCTTCAAGGAATTGAGCACAAAACCAGCAGCAACCAGAGCATCAAACTCTACTGCATGAAGTAGAAATCCTAGAAAATAAAGCTTGGCATTTCTTTAATCCCGGCACACCCTCACAACATACCCAGAACATGAAGCTGAGCAAACAAAACTGCATGGAGCAGCAACATAGAGGATCGGTAGCAGCCACAATTAACATATCTAACAGGGACATGCATCTGGAGACAAAAACAATCCCATGAGCAATAAGGCCAGCACAACCACAACAAACAAGCCTCAACTAAATAAAACCCAGCAACAAACAACAAACACAAGGAGATAACCTTCACCAAACTGAAATTTAACAGAGCTAAGCCAAGTAGGGCATGGCAATAGCAACCTCTACTCACCAACAACCACTACAATCAGTAGTAGTAACCACCAGCATCTGAGAGATAAGGTATAATAGCCCTATGAACCCATCCTTTCTAGTCGCTTAACAAAACACAACCAAAGAGTATCATACAGAAGCCAAACAAAAATAGCAACTAAATAAGCAGAGAAGACCAACACCTACATCATTAGCTCAAGAAGACCAACATTGCAGGTAGCAACAGAAGACAAACATAACAAACTACTAAAAAGCAGGCCACGACAATAGAACAATAACAAAGAGACCAACGGACCAATCATGAGGTATACCACCTCATGTTGTTTCAGGGCCTTGTTAGCCCTTCAACTAAACAGCGACAAAAAGCACTAATGAGGGGTAGGATAGTTCCTACCACTTCCAGATTTGGAAGACCAGTCCCTCCACATCCCTACAACAGATTTAGAGAAGATACCTGATGCAAGTAGTGGCGGAACCATGGCAAGGGCAGGGGTCTTGGACGAACTGCCGTCAAATGCATCCTTTAAGGTGGAAAGGGCATCATCCACATGGTCGTCATCTGAACGATCTGCCACCAGAACATTTTAAGTGGGACACGCACAACCCTAGACCGATCAGCCTTTTCCTCTGCAAAGCCGAGGAGACTTGCATACTGCTTGAGGGTTCGGGGATCTGGGACAAAGAGAGCTTGATATGCCAAAGGCATAGTCGTCATGTAAGGTAGATCGTACAGAGATTCCTCATGGCTTCGTTTCTACTAAATTAAAGAGGAGTGAGACACTAATTTCTTTCAATTGGTGGCCATGTAAAGAGGGCCAGAGGTGGCCAACGAAGAAAGAGGCTTCAACCGAAGATTTAGTAGTTGCATGTTACCATCGCGAGGAGAAAACTTTAAAAAGAAGGATAACATCTCTCTCTAGATTCTCTCTCTAGTTGCAATTGACAACTAAGAGCTCTAAGAAGAACATATTATTTGGCTGTAGTTAAAAGGAGTCATAAGATGAAATCTCAGGTTAACTCAACCACACATAAATTTTAGTTTTGATTAAAGATAATTGCAGATGGGATTTTAGGTTAACTGAGTCACATACCGACTTTGATTCTGATTAAAGGGGGTTACCAGATGAGATCATAGGTTAAATCAACCATACATAGATTTTAGCTTTGGTTAAAGGAAATTGTTAGATGGGATTTCAGGTTCATTGAGCTACACATCAAATTTGGTTTTGGTTAAAGGGTGTCGCTAGAGGGATCGTAGGTTAACCCAACCACACATAGATTTTAACTTTGGTTAAAAGAAATTTTCATATGGAATTTCAGGTTGACCAAGCTACATATAGAGTTTGGTTATGGTTCAAGGGGATCGCTAAATGAGATCTCAGGTTAACCCAACCGTACATAGATTTTTTTAGTTTTGGTAAAAGGAGATTGTCAAATGGAATCTTAAATTGACCAAGCCATCAACATTATCTTAACATTGGAACAAAAGTGAGAAGATCCCTACCATTAGGAAATTCTCAAAAGAAAGAAGAAAATTCAAACCATGCCATAAGGAAAAATATTTTTTAGGTTCTAGTTAAAGAGAATCGATAGATGTGATTTTAGGTTAACCCAACTAAGACAGAATTTCAGGCGAGCTAAAAAATTTAAGAAGATCAGCTTCAGAAGAACATTTGTTTATCTTTACAAACCTACTATGTAAAGTACTTAACAAGTCTTTGCTCCATAAGTATTGTAAAGAGGGAGCTTTTATCGTTACCTATTTTTGGGTCCCCAAACAAAAAAGAGAAAAAAAAAATTGTTGGAAGAAAACAAAAAATAATAGCAGTGAGAAGAGGATGTCGAAGCACCCAGAAAATGGCAAAACATTGGTTGAGGAAGTTCAAAAATACAAAGATTGAAATTTGATAGTATATTTTTGATTGATGAAGGTTCTATTGACAAAGAAAATTCAATTCTGAGGAAGACAAATCCAAAATCAAATGTTTAAGGATTTGATTAAATTTTATTGAAGGTTTAATTGAATTTGTGGAGGGTTTGATTGTAAGAAAAATTGATTTTTAAGTCAATTTGAGTTTTAATTAGAAGAAATTAAAATTTAAGGTCAAACTATAATTTTAAAGACTTGATTTGGTCAAATCATAGGCTTAATTGCATAAATATTGAAGTTTGATGGGTAATTAAGGACTTGATTGAAGAAATCTGAAACCAAAGACCAAACTAAAAAAGACACGTAAATAGATGTACTGAAATTGACCAAGTCAGGGGCTAAATTGAAGAAATTGGAAGTTTGTTAATTAATTGAGGGTCAAAATACACTAATTCAAAACAAATGACTAAAGTGAGATAGGCGTCCAACTTGAGGGCTGACGATTGAATATTTCAGGAATGCAATTGAATTGACTCTTAAAATCAAAATTCCAATTAAGGACTTGATTGAACAAATAAAAAATTAAGGACTAATTTGGAATTTGACATGTTTTTGGCGTCATTTTCTTTTAAATGAAATGACATTGTTTCATGCATTATTCACTAGAAAAAAAAAAAGGAGCAAACAATGTTGTTTTGATGACACTGTTTGCCATCTTCTTCCCCTCGACGCGCAAAGGCAGTGGAAGAAGAAGATTGTTAACATGCATTTTTTGCTTTAATAATCAGTTTATTAAAGCCATGAGAACTAAGCCAATATTTCAAAAATACAAAAAAAATTATATTGTTTTCTTTTAATATCTCGGATTATAAACTTATATATAAGACATATTCCTAATATTAAATAAGAGTTAATTATTCTTTTTGTTAACATTAGAACAATTAGATTTTACCCAATAAGATAAGGTTCTTCTTACCGAGGAGGACTTGTCTTCAACCTTAAACAAACCAACAATTAGAAAATACAATACCCCTTTAGTATATATCAAACAATTAAACAAAACAGCTTACCTCAGGTAGGGCGTATTTGGAGTGCTAATATCTTTCTTTTATGCAACTAGTCCCCATGCCCAATCTTTGAGATCAGTTTAAGGTTCCTAATGATCAAATACTAGGTGGCGACTGACGCAACCATATTATTCGATAGTTTCACCCACATTTAACTAGTTTTTTGCCTATGTTTTATATATAAAATGCCTTGATATTTTTTGTTTTATGTTTTGAAGGTACTTTTGGATGAAAGATGTAAAAAAGAGTAAATTGGAGATAATTGACAGATTTGACCTTTAGTCGATGTTTTGTGCAAAGCGTGAGCTCTAGAAGTTGAAATAAAGTGATTCCAATGGAATTAAAAAGCTAACATCCATACCTTTCTGGACATCTAAGGCAAGAAAATAAAATAAGGAAGAGCATGGAAATTGCAGCCTTCAAAGTCAAATATCACAATCTGCCAGAATTGACCTTCGGTCATTCCAACTTGAATATCTGGAGCTACAGAAGTCCAATTGATGTGAAATTAATTGTTTTGGATTCCTGACTCAAAGGTATATAAACGCTCCAAATTTACACAAAAAACGATGTCATATAAGGGATATATGATTTTTCAAAGATGACAACTAAACTCTGTTAGCAAACAGGTTTCGTGAAGAAACGAGATCAAATTACGTTCTGAAGCATCTAAACAGATATCTAAGTTTTTATTTCAGCAATTTATCCCAATCATGAAAGAAATTCTTGAGGTGTGAAGAAGGTTTGCAGGTTTCGTATGAATCTTTTACCCAATCATGCTTCAGGAAATGGATGCACTAGAGGTGAAACGCCCGAGAAATTTAAAAGTGTTGATGGTAAGAGTAGGGTGTGAAGAAGGTAGCATAAATTCTTGAGGGACTCAGATTTAAAGAGGTGTTCATAAAAGACGAAGTTCTACAGTAGATTTATGTAGATTTATGTCTACACCGTCAATGAAATCCCTGCAAGAGTATTATAGTTGGAAAATAGAGTATGCTCCTAGTATGTTTAAAATAATTACCTCTGTCTGATCATGCTTGTAGAATTATTTTGATACTATCATGTTCCAACCTGTTTTAGTCTTGTCAGCAATCTGGCTCATAATGCCATAAGACTTTCTCTATCAAATGTGCTTTCCTTTCCAATAAGATCACGTGTTTTTTTGTATTCATGATATGCCTTATTGTTTCATGAAAATAACATATCTACACGAGCACATCTTTACTCACAAGAATTCTTTAGTGTGTGTCCCTTTTCCTAAAAAACTATGCATGATCTCATGTTTTCTCAAAGGTTTTTGGAAAATCAATGTTTTAGTACAAAAATAAAAATCAAATTGGTGTTTGTTCTAACATACAAGTTAATTTTTAGCTGAAGAGAAAAACCAAATAAAATCAAGTGATATCTTAGAAATGTGACCATACTCATAGAAAAACCTGATGAGAAACCCAAACACCATAAGATGACTTCAAAGCTAACTTTTAGTTGAATGAATAATGAGAAACTATTTTGCATATTCACATAAAAGAAAACAAAATTTACTAATTCTAAATACATGTATTTGAAATGAGAAAATACCATCTTTGATAGTCCATTTGAGCCTAATGCATTTTTCTTGAAAAATAACTTTGGCTAGGATCACACCCCACACTAAATGGGCAAATGCGAGAAAAACAAAAAAACCCTAAATGATTAAAGGTGCCCAAACAAAGATGGGGGCATAAAAGAATCCAAAGGGTCTAAAAATTTTTAGCATTCCACAAAAATAACTAATATAATGATGCTTAAAACCAAATGAAAAAAGAAATAGAAAAAGCCCAAGCCCGATACTAGGGCACGATGGACCATTTTGCAAGGTTTATAAATCAATTTAAAGGACAAAAAGTTTGGAAACAAGCATTATGATCCTTAGTCTTGAAATCCCTCAAACACCTTTCGAGTCTACAAATATCTTTTTTCTTCGTAGCCAATAGCCAAAGCCCATGTTACATGCCCAATCGAGCCCCTTTTCTAATCAAAGACAAACAATCTGAATGGTTTTTATGTTTGGAATAGCTTTGAAATTCCAAAAATTCTCTATGAAAACAAATTTTTATAAATAAGCAAATCTTTTTTCACATAGCCTCATCCCTAAAAAAAACTAAAATGAAACATTTGGGGGCATAATTACGCTGGGGGGCAATCAATTTAATTAACATAATAGGACTGACTCTATAATTCCCTTTCCAAGAAAACAAAAGGTGTAGGGTAGAGCTGATATCATGCATTTTTCATAGGTCAAGATCATAAGATGTGGCTTAGGTAAACAAGATTGAAAAAGCCATCGAACCTTACTATAGAGACTCAAACTTTTAAGGAAAAAAAATCCTTGAAGAAAGAGGACTTATATTTCTTAGGTAAGTATGCATGTATATTGATCATAATGCATCTTTGATGAATTGATGTCTTACCATCAAATCTCCTTTTGAGTGCACCTTTGAACCTTTGTTCTCTAGATAATGTATTTTTAACCTTATCTTTCTCCTTTCGAGTGTTGTTTTGAGTCGTCGTCCTCCAGATAATGCATTTTCTAACCATATATTTCTCCTTTTGAGTGCATCTTTGAGCTCTCATCTTTCTGATAGTGCGTTTTTTAACCTTACCTCATTTCGAGGGCACCTTTGAGCCCTTGCTTCTCAGATAGTACACCTTCAAACCCTATCTCTTTCCCTATGAGCGCTCTTTTGAGCTCTCATCTTCTAAATAGTACGCCTTCAAGCCCTATCTTATCGTCCCTTCAAGACATCTCTAACCAAATTCTTTCGCTAGGTAGTTCATATTTTTCATTTAGGTAGGTCACTCATTACAACAAAACAACTTTGGAAGATCTTTGTATTTTTTCACCTAGGTCGGTCGCCCATTACAATAGACCACTTTGAAAATCTTTCATTTTCCACTACTTTGAAAAATCTTTGCATTTTTCACCACTTAAAAATTTTTATATTTTTCACCTGGATGGTCGCCTATTATAATAAGACTACTTTGAAAAAAAATCCCTATCTCCTTTTCTTTTGAGTGCACTTTCTAGCTCTTATCCTTTAGATAGTGTGCTTTTTAGTCTTATCCATTTTTCCTTTAAATGTGTTTTTGATCTCTCACTTCAAACATTTTTAGAAGGATTAACCACTGCTGGAACATTGGCGGCGCGTTTCTCCATGCGCCACTGCCACTGGCGGCGCCTGAGTTCACGCGCCGCCGCCGATAAAGGCAACAAAACTAGTGGATCGAGAACGTCTTCCTCTTCTCTGTCTCTTTACACCGACGATGACCTGCAAAACAACCAAAAACACAGCAAGCAGTTGATTTTAGTTTTTGTCTTTCTTGTTCACGGATTTGTTTGTTTCCATTTTGGATTTGCTTTTCTCTTGGTTTCGCCTTCTTCTCTGTTTCAGGAAGCCGCCTGGCGAATGGGTTTCTATTGACGACGGTGCAGCTACTGGTGGCCGATCTATGCAAAGGAGAGCGGGTCGAGGGAAGCGCGGGTGATGGCTCTGTGGTGTGCTACTAGAGGCTGGTCTGTGGGCACTGTTGAAGCTGGGTTGGCTGAGAGAGGGAAGAACGGCGGCTAGCCGAGAGAGCAAGAAAAAAAGGGAAAGTGCTGGGAGCAGGGGCCTTAGATGGGGCTGGCGGTTGTGGCTTGGAGGCGGCGTTGCTGTGTTCGGCGATGAGAGGAGATGCTGGTGCTGAGGGTGAAAGGAAATAGGGAAACAATGAAGGTCAGTCTGAGGGGGGAAATGAATGGGGACGGCGACCTTTTTTATTGGCTGGCTTCGGTGGTGTGAGGGAAGAGAGATGGCCAGGGGGGCTGCTGTTTGGGGGAGAAAATTCAAGCAGAGGGGTGCGGCTGCAGGATAGGTGGGGGGCGGCTGGTTGGGTAGAGATGGATTTTAGGGTTAGGGTTTTTTATGTTTTTCTCTAAATGTGCAAAATTGCCCCCCTCTTTTGTGTGTGTTGAAGGCTACTATTAATAGGCAAAAATGTTACTAGGTCTCAAACTTGGTCCCTCAACTTCTTCTTTTTTGTAAATTTTGATTTTTCTTAATTTTTTGTATTTTTTTTTAAAATCAGCAATATTAACATCGACTCAATAAGGAAAATCAATGATTTTTAAAAATGACGCGTTAAAAGTCGAACGCATTCCAAAGATCTTTGAAAATTTAAATTCTTTTGAGATGATGCTAAAAATGCTAAAAAATTATGCAAATACATTAAAAAAAATTAATTTTTGGATTTTCATTGTTTTTTGCTATTTTTGGATTTTGTTTCTGAAAATTTATTAAAATATGGGTCAAAAATTGGATAGCAACATGGTGAATCCATTATCACCATTCTTTTTTCTTTTTTACAAAGTTTACTACCTAAAGTCTCTTGCGAGACTTTCTATCGTAAGCATTGTAAAGGGGAGGGGGCAACTATCATAACTCATTTCTGGGTTATTCCCCAAATTCATCTTTTTTCTTTTCAAATAAAAAAATAAAGTAAAGACTGGTATTTTGGTAAAAGCAAGCTGGGAGGATTTCAAATGTAGAAAAAAACTCAAACTAGAATTTTAGATGGAATCAGGAAAATAATTGTATCCCATTATACCCAAAACTAAAGAGACAATGCAGATTCAAGGGAAAAATTAAATCATTATTGGTCGAATCAGCATATTAATTAATTAGGTGCAAGGACTAAGAACATAATTAGATTTTTAATAGGTTAATTTGATTTAATCATGAGACAAATTAAAGTTTAATTATGTTTAAGAATTAATTTTGATATAATTAAAGGACTTAATTAGGTGCAAGGACTTAATTATACTTTAAATTGGTCAAAGTAATTTTATTAGGGGCTTAAATAAGTTTGGAAGCCTAAATTGAGCTTAATTAAGAAGATTGAAATTTTAGAAGACCAAACTTAATTTTTACCAAGTCAATTGATTGAAATCAATGGTAAAATTGCAAGAAAATCAAAGTTTTGGAGTTAATTAAGGGCTAAATTAAAGAAATTCACAGTCAAAAATCATTTTGAAAAAGACCCCGAACTCTGGGGACCTAATTGGCTGAAATCAAGGGTGAAATTGAAGAGATGTGAAAGTTTAATGGTCAATTAGGGGTTAAATTGAAGAAATCCAAAACCAATGACCAAAAGGAAAAAACACTGAAATCCAGGGCTGAAATTGAAGTTTGTCAGAGCCAAAATTGAACAAAATCAATCAAGGGTGTAATTAAGAGAAATTATAAATTGAAGGATTAAAATGAACTTTACCAAAACGGCGCCGTTTTGGGTTAACTGTTCATCTTTTTCTTCAGATTTTCATCGAAAAGTTGCTCGAGTAGCCTCCTTCCTAAGACATTTAATGTTTCATCTCTCTATCAAATTTGACGAAACTTGCATGCAACCGATGGTCTGACATCTAACTAGACCCTAGTGTGGTATATTCTAGCTGATTGATGTCACAATGGTTGTGACACCGCCTCGAAGTGGCAAAGATGACCAGCCCTTTCCTACAACAAATCTAACAACCCATGATAACAACTTTGAACCAATGGTTGGGATCCTTTCAGGTCAAATCAAGGGCCAAGATCTAGCACCATATGAGATAAAATATCCGTCAAGTTTGATATCTATTGTTAAGTTTGATATCAAAACCGGAGTTGTGGTATATGAACTTGTGAAGCAACTGAGTTTAATAATTGTGACAGATCTACATTATTAATCTTAGGGAGAACATTCAATCAAATCAAACATAGACTGCGAATAGTTATGTTTTCTTGATTAATCAACTTATCTAGTTCTTAAGGCTGCCATTAAATTAAATTAGTAGTGCGGATACTGTGGTTGTTTGATGATTAGAGTTAGTCATACGGTGGATCCGTCAACTAACTAATGTTAAGAAGAGATAAATATTCAGAATATAAATTGATGTTTTGTTTCCATGATCAGTTCTGATTTCCATAGGTGGATGTGTGCTTGCAATCAAGGTTTGTTCTCTTGATAATTTTCTGATTTTATTAAATTTTGTTTGATAGTTTTCTGTTTTCTTTTGCTTTAACCTAGATAACGTCCAAACCCCCCCAAATTGCATATCATCTAGCATAAAAATCTGACTTGAACCTTCCTCGTGAGATTGACCCCTTGCTTGCTCTATACTCTTGTGTGTTGTGTTTGAAGCAAGGGTAATTAATTTGTGCGACCGCGACATCGCAACAAATTTCAGCGCCGTTGTCAGGGAAGTAATTTTAGTTGATTCTTGTTCTATTATCTTTATTTGTTATGATTGTTATTTATTTTTCTGAAGAAAAAAAAAGAGAAACATATTTGTTTTTCTTGATGCAGTACTGTTCATTTACGACAGCGGTACTATTCAAAATAGATTTTTTGGTGGAATTAGGTATCAACCTTTTATTTCTTGAAAGTAAACGACGTTCTGAACAGGCCTAGTGGTTGCCACTAGCCCTATCCTATCGAGGCCAAATTTTACTGTTTTCTAGGGTTTTTAGGCAGTTTTAGTTTTCTAGCGTAGGATTTTCGAACAATTTGCTTTGTTTTCGATCTCTTGTGTGGCTGGTTTCTTTTGAGTTTTCTTGATGATTTATGCATGTAACCTATTCTACTAACTAGAGTCAAGTGCAGGTGGATCTCGAAATAGAAAACACTTTATACAGGTTACGAAAGGAAGCTCGCGTTAACAACATGGTTGTTGAACGACAACAAACACTCAAGGAGCTTGCTGCTTCTGACGTGGAAAATCAACCATTGCGCATCAACATCGACAATAATGTAAACTTCGAGCTCAAATCTGGTTTTATACATTTGGTACCAACATTCAATGGTCTTGCAGGTGAAGATCCTCATACTCATCTCAAGGAGTTCCACATGGTTTGTGTTGGCATGAAACTGAATGAAGTTGACGAAGAACAGGTTAAGTTGAAAGCTTTCCCTTTCTCTTTAAAAAGGGCAGCAAAGGCATGATTTTTCTCTATTCTCCCAGGTTCCATTAGAACTTGGAATGCCATGAAGAAGATTTTCCTTGAAAAGTATTTCCCAGCATCTCGAGTTGCCAACATAAGGAAAGAAATATGTGGGATTCGACAATCTCATGGAGAGACACTTTCCAAGTATTGGGAAAGATTTGAGAACCTGTGCATTCAATGCCCTCACCATCAGATACCCGATCAACTGCTCATTTAATATTTCTATGAAGGATTGATGCCTACTAACCGTAGTATCATTGATGCGACAAGTGGAGGGGCATTGGTAGATAAGACACCCGAGGCTCACGCCAATTGATCTCAAATATGGCAGCCAACTCGAAACAATTTGGCACGCGTGGAAACTTCGCAAACAAACGAGTAAATGAGGTAAGTATTTCTAATCTTGAAAATAAAGTTAATGATCTTACTTCTCTTGTGTGTTTTTTTGGCTTGTGGAAATGTACAGCATGTGAAAGTTTGTATCATATGTTCCTTACAAGGACATACCTTAGATATGTGCCCAACAATGCAAGAAGATTAAATTGAACAGGTTCATTCAATTGATGGAGGATTCAACGGACAACCCCAGCGCAAATATAATCCCTTTTCCAACACGTACAATCCTGGATGGAGAGATCATCCAAACTTATGCTATGGGAACCCACCTCAACAAGGCAATCAAGGCCGACAGTTCCATCCCCATGGATTTCAATCCCAACAGAATTATCAAGCAAGACAACCCCCTCCATTCACAAACTCCAATGTTATGGGGTCGTCATCCAGTGATGATCTTCATGAGATGATGAAAACTTTGGCTTCTAACACTGTGACCTTGCAACAAAATGTCATGTCTTTTCAACAGGAAACAAGGTCACGTATTCACAACTTGGAGAAGCAAATGGGGCAAGTAGCTTCAAGTGTGGGGAAATTGGAAGCACAGATGAATGGAAAATTACCCTCCCAAGCATTGAATCTAATAGAGAATGTTAGTGCGATCATGCTACGAAGTGGGAAAGAATTTGAAGAGAAAAGGTCGAATCAAATTGAGATGGAGAAAGAAGAAGAGATAGAAACTGAATTGAGTTCAAAGAAGGAACATCCTCCTCCTCCGCAAACTGAAACATCAATCAACACTCCAAAGGTAAACTCCTCACTCAATGAATTCTAGTTTTAAAACAATTCCACCCTTTCCTGTGAGTTTTTCTAGGTCAAAGAAAGATGACAAAGAAAAAGAGATTTTAAAGGTTTTCAAGAAAGTAGAACTCAACATTCCTTTGCTTAATGCTATCAAGCAAATTCCCAAGTATGCCAAATTCTTGAAAGAGTTGTGTACTACCAAGAGAGCTTTCAAATTGGTTATTAAAGCCAAAATACATGCTAATACATATATTTTTTAAAATTTTCTTTGTTGTATGAAAATATGATGTGATGATATATATATATATATATATATATATATATATATATATATATATATATTGGAGAGACTATGTCGTATGCATGAAAACAAAACATTTTTTATATATGTATATTTTTTGATATCTTGACGAAAACCAGGTATTTTAATACTGGATTTGTATCTTTACATTATAAAAATACAAACCAATATTAAATAATTTTGATTAAAATATGCAGGAAAATCAACAATTTTTTTAAGGATTTTTCAGAAATTTTTTAATTATATATATATATAATACAAAAACAGTATAATATATAATATATAATATTAGGTGGGGTGGGGTGGGCTGGGCCGACCCAAATAACTGGGTTGAACTCAACCCTAAAAGGGTTGGGCTGATCTTGGCCCAACAGTTCTCTTTCTTTTTTTTAGTCGGGGCCAGACCCGGCCCAGACAGCAGGGCTGGGCCAGAATCAGTCTGGCCGACAAAACATCAGGGCTGGGCTAGAACCAGCCTGGTCCAGAGAAGGAAACCCACAGTGCTGGGCCAGAACCAACCTGGCCCAGTAACAACAAAAACCAATGAGGGGAATTATTTTCCCCCATCCTCCTGCATGCAGAACATCGTTCTGCATGCAGGAGGAAACGTAGGCAACAAAATAAATGAGGGGGAAGAAGAGTTTACCTGGCACGAAAGAGGCGGTGCCTTGCTGGTCGAACTGCTTCGCTGGCCGTGCTGTGGTGGAGGTCGGTGGCGGTGTCGTTGCTCACGGACGGCGGCTCCAAACAGCGATGTTACTGTTTCAAGCGATGGAGAAAGAGGCTCCTGCTCTTCCCTTCTCCTCTGTTTTCTTTCCTCTTCTTCTGATACGTTTCCTTTTCCTTTTGTTCTTGTTTAGATGTGTTTTTTTCAAATCTTGTTCCTCTTCCTGTGTCAGTGTCGTTTTTCCTTAGTTCTCACGACCCCTCTCCTTTATCTCTCACAGTCCCTCTCGATCTGTTCTCTCTCCCTTTCGGTTCATTTTCCTTTTCCTCTAACCCTCACAATCCCTCTCCTTTATCTCTCTCTCCCCTATTTACGGCTTTCCCCGTTTTCTTTCTTTTTTGGGTCCCTTTCCTTTTTGTTCTTTTCTTTCTCTTCTCTTCGTTTCCTCTTTTTTTCTTTTTCCCCACTCTGCGTACTGGCGTTGAGTCTCTATTTATAGGGCCAAGGGAGCGGGGGCTCTTTATTGCTATGCATGGGGCGCAGGGCAGCACCGGGTTGGTTGGTGGGCGCGGCTTGCAGGGCACGACTCCGCCGGTTTCTCATCATGAGGGGGCGTGTATGGGGTTTTGAGTTTTGGCAGAAGCATGTGAGAAGGAAATAAATGAGAAAGACGACAATTTTTATCTTCCCCTGCTGCACGTCCAGGGGAAGAAGAAAAAGGAACAGTGTCGCCCAAACGACATTGTTTTGCTTATTTGTTTTTTTTTTTTGAAAAGTATGAAACGACATTGTTTTGGACAAAACACGTTGTTTCATTTAAATATGGCGCCAACACGTCAACTTCCAAATCAGTCCTTAATTTATCTTTTGTTCATTTCAATTGCATCCCTGCCAACTTCAATCGTCACCCTTATCGTTGACCGCCTTTTTCACTTTCATTTTTGGTCTCTGATTTACGCAATTTGACCCTCAATTGATCAATAAACTTTCAATTTCTTCAATTTAGCCCATGATTTGGTTAATTAAAGCCCCTCTATTTACGCGCCTTTTCCAGTTTGGTCCTTGGTTTCGGATCTCTTCAATTAAGTCTCTAATTGACCATCAAACTTCAATATTTATGCAATTAAGCCCCTGATTTGACCAAATCAACTCTTAAAAATTATAATTTGACCCCAGAACTTTAATTTCTTCCAATTAAAGCCCAAATTGACTTAAAAATTAATTTTTCTCGCAATCAAACCCTTTATAAATTCAATTAAACCTTCAATAAAATCCAATTGAGTTCATAAACATCTAATTCTGGACTTTTCACCTCAAATTGAATTTTCTTTTCCAACAGGGCTCTCATCATTCAAGTATATACTGTAAAAAATTTCAATCCTTGTATTTTTGAACCTCCTTAATCAATTTTTCTGATCCTTTTCTGAGCGCTCCAACCTCCTATTATTTTTCTAATTTCTTTCAGCTATATATTTATATATTTATTTTTATTTTTGTGTGGGGACCCAAAAATGGGTTACAACAATTATTATCAATTCAAAAAAATCATTTTCCTTAAATTTCCTCACATTTCCAACATGACAATATAATTGATAAAATGTAATTGATACTCATTAAATAACTCATCATTTCTTCAATTATAACACACTTAAATTACAAAATCAAACTCAATTTCATCAAATGACAAATAAAATCAATTTTTCCAAAATCTCAAACAAATCATACATTAATACAACAACATTGTCTATAAATGTTTTTGCAAAACACTTAAATATACAGTCAAACTATAAATAGTACAAAAACAATTCAA
>Ga0325405_1001299_pt1 | contig 25233 bp, 13 predicted proteins | sample PopdelMetagenome_21_FD_205663 | JGI IMG/M metagenome (GOLD analysis project Ga0325405, IMG submission 205663) | Populus deltoides microbial communities from Bellville, Georgia, United States - Xylem-Control-R2 | ecosystem: Host-associated > Plants > Phyllosphere > Stem > Wood/Secondary xylem...
TTTTTTTTTTTTTTTTGGGTTTTAGAACTATTGCAAATTATACTTCAAAATTTTTGTTTGCAATGTTTACTTGCAATTTAATTGTTTTTTTTAGCATATATAGATAGAAAGCATATTTGGAATCGCGATGAAAATTGTATATTTTAAATTTAAATTTTTTTATTTATTTTTACTTAAAATACTAGCATAGAGCACAAATACGAGCAGAGCTAGCGTGCACTCTATAAAGTGCATCGATCATGTGCTGGAATCGATATTTTTGGGGGTATTGGACAAGAAAGAGATGTTATTTTCTTCTTGTACCAACTTTTCTATAGGGTATCTTCTGAGCTCCAAAGAGGAATCCTATTGGGACCATCCGAGAGTCAAAAGAGAGTCTCATTGACATTCCTCACGCTCAAAAGTTGTAATCCTCCATATATCCCCTCCCCCACACCACGCAAGATCAATGGAATATATCTGCAGATGCCCTAGCTAGATACAAGGGTTAGAAACAGAAAATCAAACTCCCCTATGCATCTCTGCGCCTGAAGATCTTGTCGATCTATTTATGCGTTCGCCGAAAGCATTTGAGATTAACAACGATCAACCATCTAGCTATATATTTTACCTCTTTATCTGTTTGCCACTCACTGCCTGCCCACATGCATTAGCTGACAATTTTGTCATCTCATCATCTACTCTTAACTTTTTATCCCGAAGAAAGTTGGTCTCTTCCATATATAATCGAAAACCATGTAAAAAGTCTTGGCGGTGAAGAATTATGGTTGCAATTTGTGATCGAAACAAGGAAAGAAAGTGAATCTTTCAATGAATAACCACGCATTTGAGATTTTTCTTTCCCTGCAGATGCCAAGAGGAAGTAAAAGAAACTGAAAAACCTATCGATATCTTAAACTTAATTATCCAATGGTTGATCATCCTTAATCTTCATCTCTCTGTCATGGCATTATCAGCTGCTAATATGTTGATCCGACATGCAATCAAGATTCATGAAATATTTTACAAGTAAGCTGTCGTTTGCAGCGATCACTTGTCAAGTATGGTATCTTGACATATGTCAACGAAAACTACTGGACATGCTATCATTTCCCTACTCGACGTTGAAGCGCCTCCATTGTAGCGTCATGAGATTTTGGAGTAATTTGTAATGAAGGAAAAAAAAAGTTTAAATGGTTAAAAAATATTTATATAAATTACTCATTATATAGTTTTTTTTATGAAAACATAAATTTTCTTCTTTCTATTCAATACAAATTATTCCAACAATTATAAGCATTACCACATATATATATATATATAAGCTACCGAACATTCATATTAATAATTTAAAAAAAAAATAGCTAAAACATGGTCAAAGATAATTCAAATCTTGTTCATTAACAATATAAAATCACTATTCATTTTACTTACAAATAAATTTTTATTACCTATTCAGATGCATATCACATGCATGTTATCTCAACAATCAAGGAATCACTACAATAAAATTAGTTTCTAACAACGAAAAATTGATTTATCACTTTTTATTATTATTATTTTCATTTGTAATTTCACGGGATATATTTTATAATATCCAAAAAATATTTTAATTTCAACCATCCTTATTTGTTTTTACATATTAATATTTTCTTTTGAATTAAAAATCCCTCAAAACTTTTACCTAAGCCAAGAAAATTTAGCATTTTGGTTCTCGGTCCTTTAATTCTTTCAATCTTAACCAATTTCTTTTTAATTGCATCCCTCTCAATGCATTTCAACTAAATTTTAAAAAAAAATCCTATCCAATTTAAACCTAAACTATTTTTGTTATTATTAGATAAGATTTTTAACTACCTTGATATGACTTTGGAATTTTTGTTTTCTTTAAAAATAATTTTTAATATTTTTGAAAATTAATAAGAGGTAAAAATGAGTTATGATAATAAAAATGTTTTGCTGCGAGATTTAAATGATAAAAGTTCATCGTGTGACATGTCACAAGTTCTTCCATTAAGACGTATATTGGGGCAAAAATCAAGTCATTTATAGTTAAAACAAACAAAAAATCCTAAGCTAATTTTTCTAAGAGAAGATCCGTTAGTTTTTTTATTCATATTATTTGGAGTCATAACTTTTTTTACCAAATATTTTTTTTAATTGCATCTACAGTCATAATCAAGTTATAACTATAATTTCAATTACTATTAAAACCCAACCTTTTGGCCATTATGTCTTAATAGGTCAGTACCATTCTTAGGTTTTGTTTGTTTTAAGTAAAATAGTTTATAATAAAATGTTTCTAGATTTTTTTATGTTTGTTTACAAAAAATATTTTCATAAAATATTTCATATATTTATTTTCCTTAAATTATTTTACAGGAAAAATGCCAGTAATAAATATTTTACAATCAACCTTCAAAATTAGTTTATTTACTACAAGATATTTTTAACTCATGAAATTTCGTAAAATATTTTACAAATAGCGATTCACTTATAATATCATCCAACCATTTTAATCATCATCTTCATCTCACCACCATCATCACCATCTCCTATTCGACCACCACCACCATCTTCTTTTCTACCACTTCACCACAACGATCTCAATCTCACCACCATCATTTCCTCTTCTATCATCACCACTACGACCATCTCATAACCACCACCACCTCCATCTCATGCATCACCACCATTTCCTCCTCTATCATCACCTCCTCTTTCACCGTCACTACGACCATCTCATCACCATCACCACCATCTCACCACCACATCCTTCTCCGCTATCTTCATCGCACCGCCACCACCTCCTTCTCTTTTACCACCATCACGACCACGTCCTCACCACTACCGTCCTCTCACCACTACCTTCTTCACCACCATTACCATAAACAAATATTTTATATATAATTTTTTTACTGGAAAATATTTTTTGAAGTCAAACATTAAAAATATTTTACATGTAAAACAATATTTTACATGGAAAGTATTCTTCCCAAAGCAAAATAAATGGGATAGCTTAAAATAATTTAATTTCATCATAAGGTTTATAATCTCCAACTGTTTTTTAGCATTCTTGCAGAAATGGTGTGATAGAATATTATGACATTTTTTTTTTACGGTCTTATTTAATAGTTTGATTTTCGAAGTTTGAAAAAGGTAGCTATTTTTCAGACTAAAAGGAGTTTATGAACATTATCGTTTACCTTTCTATTCAGGCAGATGTAACGATGGGTAAAAATATTGTCAATGAACATACAAATGAGAGCCATTTTTATGATCTTTGAATTAATTGTATAAGCTATTCTTTAGGTACATCAACAGTTCCCGACAAAGAGGTAGAGGAGAGCGAGAGAATCATACAGCCAAGTCAATGATGGACCCAGCCATGCATTTGGATTGCTACGAATAACTAGGATTTATTTTTTAAGGTTAGAAACCTCCGAAGCTCAGCAACATGTGATGCCTCGAGAGGAATCGTTTATACCATTTAAGTTTTTTCATATTATTAAAATGAGAAAGAAGGACATCACAGTTAATCATAGATCAAGGAAGTTAAATATTGAAATCTCAACCACTTGTGCCAACCTTAAGTTATCTTTACGTTCAAGTTGGAGGAGATTCTCTTGGCCTATCACTATAAATACCTTGTTGGGTGCATCCCTTTCCCCAAGCCTTCTTAACTAGTTTTCTACTACTCTTGCAGATTTAACAACTATTTACTTTACGAGGATCGCATGGACTCCAGACATGAGTCGTCCGAGATTTCAAGGTTCTCGCTCTCACTCTCACTCTCTCCTCTCCACGCACATATACATGGAAACCGACACGTACATGGTTTTGATTCAAGCTATATCGTGCATGTCATATTTTCAAATTGGTGACCTTCATGTCAAGCTAGTTTTTAATTCCTAAACCCTAGTTTCTAGCGATACATAACTTGATGACTATCCTTCTGCAGGAACAAGTGTGCTGCATGCTTTAGACAATTCAACAAAATGGAACACCTAGTGGAGCACATGAGAATATCGTATCACTCAGTCCATGAACCCATGTGTGGAATCTGTAAGAAACATTGCAGATCTTATGAGTCCTTGAGGGAGCATCTTATAGGTAAATGTTTGTTTTCTTAGCGTGTACCACTCGGAGCACTTGGTTTCCTCTTCGGTAGCTTAAAAGTTTGATTTTCTCTTACAGGGCCATTGCCTAAGCAAGAATGTAAGAATATTTTCAGTATCCGTGGATGCAAATTTTGCTTAACCGTCCTTGATAGCCCTAATGCTCGCAGAGTTCACCAAGAAAGATGCCAGTTCTCCGGTGTAAATGCTGTATTGATCTTTAAATTAATTACTTAGAAAAAAAAAAGATAAACTAAATTCAGTTTTGTTTTTTCAACCGAATTATATAGTTCCTAACTACAAGATGCCTCACTAGTTCTTTCATTGCACACTCCAGGGACTACTTGCAAGCTTTGCTAATTTAGGCCTTCGGGACAACCTGACAATCGACAATGGTCATGCAAGAGGTCGACAGGTAGTTGCCCTAGCTTGCAAAATGGTTGGAGGAGGCAGTGATGGCTCCATAGACCTTTGCGCAAGGGTTTGCCTGATTGACGAAAATGAAAATATTATCTTCCATACCTATGTCAAACCACCAATTCCTGTCACAAACTATAGGTATATATGCTATAAATTTCTATACTGCTTCTGCCCGAAAATCAAACAATGCAGTCGTTAATAGTGAATTAAATATTCTTCAAATATTTCTAGGTATGAAACCACAGGCATTAGACCAGAATACCTAAGGGATGCAACACCATTAAGGCAAGTTCAAAAGAAGATTCAAGACTTCCTTTGTAATGGGGAACCGACGTGGAAAATTCGTCCTAGAGGAGGAAAAGCCAGGATTCTCGTGGGTCATGACCTTGACCGTTTGCAACTAGAATATCCAGCTGTAATGATGAGGTTAAGTTTTTCTCCGAAGCAAGTCATAGCCTCAAAAATAATTGCTTTGATCTACTTCTAATTATTTATCAGTTTAAATTATAAAAATTCATCTTTTTTAAAACAAAATATAATGTGATTAATTAAGATGGATGGATTTCATTACAGGGATACTGCAAAATATCCGCCACTGATGAAAACAAGCAAGCTCAGCAACTCCTTGAAGTATCTAACCCAAGCCTATCTCGGGTAAGCATATGCATCTTCTGCTATATTTGTTTTCCTTCCGTGTCTAAGTATATGTTTAATTTACTTGCAGGTATGACATCCAAACTGGCATGCAAGATCCTTATGAAGATTGTGTTGCTACAATGAGGCTCTACATAAGAATGAGATCACAAAATCATACGATAGAGGATTACCCTCTCGCTTCTGATCCACAAAACCGAAACAATTTTGCTTCGTGGAGGCAAAGTGAGCTTGAAAGGATGAGCCCCGAAGAAATGTTTGCCATATCAAGATCTGAGTACTACTGCTGGTGCTTGGATTCTTAAGCAAGGGACTTTTCCCGACTAGTAAGCAAAGGCAACTTTGTGTCCATGCGAAATTAACACACTTCCAAACTATTCGATATATGATATTAAGAAGAAAAATAAATTGGGAAGCTTCTGCCATTCCATTACCACTCCCCTCTAAATTACTGGAACTGAATATGTTATTCAATATGTAATAAGTAGTTTCTTTATTATGAATTTGGTAATATATATTTAATAAAAGCATAGCACATAATGGTAATTTATGTGTTAATTAATGCAATTTCTGTGTCTAATTTTAAGTTTGTATGCAACTTTTTTTTTTTTCGCGAAAAACGTAGTACTATAGCTTGTAATAAACACAAACAAATTTTTGCCTCGTTCTAGAGATATTGGGTTTGAATTTCTCTTTTATAACCTAAAAAACTATACACACACACACACACATTCAATATGGAGTCCAATATTTTAGAAGAATGATGCCAACTGATTTCATTGATAATGTATGTATGTGTAATTACATGTAGTTTGAAAATGTAATGAAAACCTATCTTGTTTAACTATGTATGTATGTGTAATTACATGTAGTTTGAAAATGTAATCAAAACCTATCTTGTTTAACTAAGTTGGATTTTTGAATTTAATAAATAGCCTATAATTCCTTGGCAAAGAAATCCTAAGTTTCTCTTTCATGAGTAGAAAGCTTTACTTCGAAACTAGTTTGGTAAATTTGTTAGTGTTGGAATTGGTTTATATATAAAATATGTAGGGGTCCTTTAAGGCCAAGTTATATGTGAGTTCCACTCACTTTTGAAGTTAAACCATATTGAATTTTGTTATGTAACATAAGTACTTTAACATAAAATTTTAACATATTTTAAAAATTAATTATAGGTGAATGAAAAATTATTTTCAATAAACTTTTGAATAGCAAAAATTTTAATTCTAAAATAGTTTTGTAGATTGGGCTATGAGTTTGTGGGCTCATGAGTTTGGATTTGAGTTTAGTTAATAAAAAATACTTTTTGCTATTAAGTTTTTATTTAATCAGTAAGTTATTTTTAGTCCCTAAAATATCTTAATGCATGAATCAACACATTAAGTATGTGATGAGAATGAATATGTGTCATGAATTTGAACATTCATGAATTGTTTCATGAATTATAAGTAATTCATGAACCATGAACATTCATGAATTTTTTATGAATATTCATGAATTATGAGTAATTCATTATTTAAACCCTTGTGTAAATATAGGACCAAAAGTAATAAGACATCGACAAGTAATGTAAACTCGAGATCAAAAAAGATAGATCAATGAAGGAAATAAAAAAAAACAAATGTGATGTGTAACCTCCATAAATATATTTAAAGTTAGTATTTAAGTTCAAATGAGAATTGTGAATTTTAGCTTAAAATTCATAACATCAACAAAACCGGTAATGGGTTTTGATGGATAGAAGAATTAAAAAAATTTAAATGAATGTGTTTTGAGAATGAGAATAATTTCAAGGAATTATAATGTAGATAAAGGATGAAATTTAAGAAAAAACTATATAAAAGAAAAAAGAGAATGTTGGTGTAAATCCCAGTTAATAATCGGTAATGTTACTGTGAAACAATAGTAAGTTTGTAGAAGAAATAAATGATGAAAAGGAAAAATAAATATATTTTGAAGTAAGGAAATATTCCTAATGACTTGGTAAAGTAACCAATATGATTCCAATAAGGATTGAATAAGAAAATTTTAATTTTTGATGTCAAATCATGTACTAACTAGTTTTACACTATCGAGCATAACTTTTAAATTAATCGTTGGATCAAGATGAGATTTTATATGGAGTCACTTGACATATTTTTTTACCTCAAGTTAAGATTTTAGAGAAATCAAAGTTCAACAAGGCCCTGAAAGAATGTGGACAGTTGGGTAGGAAAAAAAACAGGGGTAAGGGCTAAAATAGTCATTTAGCAATAAAATCCATATTCTTCTTCTCCTTAAAGCTGGTGTGAGCTACTGGAAAATAAGGAAGAGAGAAGAAATTGGGGGTTAGGTCTTTCATGTTTTTTCCAATAAATTCATAAGAGAAATTATGAAATTAAAAGAATGAAGGCCTTAAAAAGAGAGTTTTAATGAGTTTAGAGAGGTAATTAAGATAGAATAAGGTTTTTAAGCTTGGGAGAAAAAAGAAAAATAAAAGTTAGAAAGAGGAGGAAGAGAAGGTGAAGGAAAACTTGATTAAAAGGTAAGAACCATCTTTCTTATGTTTGATTTTGGTTTTGCCATAAATTGAATTTTAAAATGTTGAATGGATTATTATGGAATGTTGAATTATATAAGATTGAGTTATTGTAATGATAATTTTAGTTTAAAAGCATCTTCCTGGACATGGATAACAAATGGATCTAGTGTGAATTGAGAAACAAATTGGAAGAAAAATATACCATCCTTTAGTGGGAAGATTTTGGCCAAAATATGAAATTTAGGGGAATGATTGAGTTGTATAATTGTATGTGTTTAACATGAAATGATGTATTGATAATGTGAAGGTTTAAGCAAACTTGTCTAGTTAATGGATGAATGATTTGTGTTATGTAATTAAGTTGATTATTGAAAGACTTGTGTAAATAATGCTAAAAGATGTATTGAATGGAAATGATTGTCTTGAACAGTGAATAAATGCATGAAAATACTTGGTTGTGAAACAAACATGCAAATGGAAAATTTGGATAATTTTATTACTAGACTTTTAGCTAGAATTAGAACTAGTAAATGAAGGAATTTGAAATATGTTTATTTATGAAAGCTGTAGCTAAGGATGTTAAATTTCAAATGGTACTTACTTTGCTTAATTTGAAACTGTAAAACTCCAGATATGGATAGAAAATCAAAGGAAGGTCAAACTAAATCTTGTTGGACAAATTGCATATGCTATTGTAATAGGTGGTTTTGGGTGTGTCGATGGCACAACTAGGTTTTCTTTCCTTCATAAAAGTTGTAGCTTTATGTCGTAGATTTTTATAGAGATAAATCACACTTAAAATTGAGTTCCAAAACTTTATTTATGATTGAAATACCAAACAGTGTTCGGGGTTGGATAAACTAAATCGACTAGGACTAATCAATTTCAATCATTAATTAGAATTATTGTTGATTGAGGATTCTAATATTTGAACTGATAAGAATAAGTATAAACATAAAAAAACGTGTATATGTAAGTCGTGATGACAATTATGAATATGTATGAATGTGGGTTGTTATAATCAAAAAAATGCAAGTGTGCGTTGTAAATGTTAAATCAATTCTTAAAACATGATGGAATTAAGTTATAATGTATAAATGTTTGCTAGTGTGATTAACAAGGAAGGATACGTGAAATATGTATGAAATAGATGGGTTTGACTAATATTTATCATGTGGTTGAGAAAATACTAGACATTGGAAATTGTTGACGAAAGGCATATATATATATATATATATATATATATTGACAAGCCATAAATGGCGTAATATTTGTTGAGATTAAAAAGTGATGTTATCGAGATATAAATGATAAAATGAGTACTGATATGAGCTAACGAAACTAGTTGGTCAAAAATAACATAATAAGCATTGGATATGAATGAATGTGATTAAAGAACAAAATAGTATATTCATGAAATTTTAATCCAATCATAGATGATGATGTGAGTGATTATATAAGTTTTAACATTGATATGGGATACTCATTGAAATTCAAGGGCTTTGAAAGTAGAAACTCAAAGCAGAAGGAGCACACCGCCACAAATACACCAAATAGGTGCTCGACACCTTACAATTACTTTTAAAGTCTTGTCAATTATGTAACTGTAAATCCTATAAATGCATATTCGAACTCTTTATGTTGAAAGTATAAAAAGAAAAGAATGAGTAAAGTAAAAGAACTAAGAGAAATTGATTGTCATCCTTGTTTGGATGATTGAATTTGATTGGCGTCCTTATATGGATGACTGGGTTTGATTGGCATACTTGTGAGGATGGTCGAGATAATGTGACAACTATATGGATAGCAAGCTTTAAACAAGACATCGAGTTGTAGTGAAATTACTGACATAGTTTAACGAATATAACATCAGGCGAGGACTAACCGTATTAGTTGATATTGAGAACAAGATTGTTTAGTAGTTGAAAAAATATGGAAAAGTCATTAATAAAGAAAAACTCACGATGAGTCGTAAGGATGACGGAGTAAGGGTTGGTGACAGAGAAATAAATGCAAATGGATATTATATATCCTAAAAAAAAGAGCTGGTTTATTTGGAAAACTTATAGAAAGAGATTAAGATGAGGCATCAATAGAACATAGGATGGTTAAGACAATGGACATGTCCAATGATAAACTAATGAGTAATGATGTTAGTAGTCAAACCAGAAGATAATGGATGATTATATGCCAGTACATATGATGGGTGAATGACTGTTGTTCTAAGGTTTTATATATGGAATAAAAATAATGTTTAAATATATTATGAGTGGTGGCAATAGTGAAAGTAAAGTGAATTAAAAGTGAGACAATAAAAAGTATATATATGAGATGTCAAGTCAAGTTATTGAGATGGAATAATTGTGTCTTGTTTCTAGACTATTAGGAGAGCCAGATCATGATGTAAAAGTAATAAAAAGATAGTTGTTCTGGCAATTCACATGGAAGGAGTTCTAAGCCCTAATGACTGTGTAAGGTGTGCAAGTATAAATTAATTGGGTTTAAGATGGTTGTGAGGAGGTTAAGACATATGATTGGAGAATCGAAGTATGGATCGAGATTGTTGGAAGATTGTATAAGAGTACATGTTAGGGCATTTGTCTCCTTAGCAACTAGGAGGTGGAAGCTCTATGGAAGACACTTTTATTTCGTATAATGAGCAAAAAATATATCATAAGATATCAAGTTAATGATTGTTTTAGAACAATAGTAAAGGATAAAGCAAAAGTTGATATGATTTATATCGTACTTATATTTTAGGGATTTTTATAGTAAATTAGGGATCTATCAGGATTATACTAAATTATTGATTTAAATTGTCTAAAAATTATAGGATTATGCACTTGAATTGATATAACTAGTGAAAATCATGGCATGGAAATTACAACACTTGAATTGACAAAGGTAGGGTAAATAATAGAATGGAAAGATGGATTCATATCTGAGTATGATAATTAGAGTATAGATACTTATAAGGTTATAATCAAATTGATTATAGAAATAATGATTGAATTGATTAATCGATAAGTTTAAGTATAGAAATAAATTTTTTAAAGATAGAAAATTTTAATTAATTATTGATTTTTATGCTTAAAATCTTTTAATGAATGTGATGATAATTAGTTATATTACAATGTTAAATGGTAGCGTTTGTTAGACGTAAAAAAAGCTAGTTTGATTATATGAAGAAAATAAATACAATTAAGTGTTAAAATAAAAATAGAATAAATAACTCTCCAATATTTTTTAATGTTTGATTTTAATTCTTAATTTACTAAAATCCACAATAGAAAAAACTTGAAAATCTTCAAAAAAAAAAATCAAATGTGGTTAAATCATTGAATGCAAGATATTACTATGATTGTAATGTCTTCTCTTATAAAAAAAAAAATACCATTTCATTCATAAATGTTTGTGAATTACGTTTGTCCAGCATGACGGGTTTCTTTAATATGATAATATTAAGTATTTGATGGTCAAAATAAATAAAAGCCAATAAAGTATTGTGGATGATTTAAAAGCTTGTTTTATACTCCCTATGTCCTGCTGTCCCTCAATATGTCATGCCATTTTGAGTGTCCATTTTTAAAAGTCAAAGTATAATAATTCCCATAGTTTCATTCACTTTCAATTTTTATCCTTTACCCATTTTCTTTAAAAAAAAATACTTAAAACAAGAACATTGAACTATATAATATGTTTGGGTAAAAATGAAAAATGATAACATAGTTATTATTGTTTTATTAAAAATCATATTTTTTTTTTATTAACATGGATGTTCGGGTCAGCTTGCGCGCACTTTAACTAATTCCACGAGTTCTAAAGTTAACGATCATGTAAGTCTCTAGTAGTCTTAAGAAAACTCAAACTCGTGATCATTGAAAAGCAAATCTAAAATCTGACCAGTTAAACTACTCTCAGGTTAAAAATTACATTTTTTTAAGGTATTAATCAAGGTTTTAATTGATGTATATATTGGAATGAGAATTATATATATGTTTTGCTCTTTTTTTATTAGAAAAATGATCAAATTTACATGTTGATATTGAAGTATATTAGAATTGTATGGAAGATATAAAAGTCAACCAATTCTAATATTATATCAAATCATTAAGGAAAAAGAGGACTTTACTTTCTTTTTCTTTTTCTTTTTTATCAAAGAAGTGATATCAAACGTCAGATTGCAATGTTTAGAACAAACTAAGTTAAAATCAAACAATAAACCATAGGCTAAGAGCTTGTTTGGCCCCCTGGTTTTCTAACTTTTATTGTTTTGTTTTAAAATAAAGGATTAAAAAATGTTTTGTTTAGATTTTAAAAATCAACTACTTAAAGTGGAAAATGATTTTTATAACAGTTGTTTAAGAGCATATTAGCTTTCACTTTAAAAGGCAAGGAAAGTGATGATTTTTTAGTTTGAGAGTTGCTTATTTTATTTAAAAAGGTAAAAATAACCTTAAATATTTTTAAATTAATTAACTTCGTTATGTATAGTAATTAATATTTAATTACATAATTAATAACCTTAAATATATTAAAATTAACTAAGCTTATTTACTTTTAAAATAATTTGATAACATATATGGATCTTAATGAAATTATTTAATAATTCTACTTAATATATAAAGAATGAAAAAACTCTGGTTAGGAAAATTCACTAAATCCAAATTAGATAAAGAAGTTAATAACCTATACTTAAAAGAATATTGAATCTTTTATAAATACAACAAAAAAAAATTGCATACATGGATGAATGAAAAAATCTTGCTGATCCAATTAATTGTAAGAATCTTAACCATGCCTGATATTAGAACTAGCAACCAATGTTCTCAATCTGGATCGTGCCACATTTGCTAGTACCTAGACAATTATATAACACATTTCCAATATTTAATTTAGATATCAACATATTTACACTTCCAATAACCTAAGATACTTGATTGATTAAATATTGATGCTACATACCCTTCAATTGAAAAGTTTCGAGTAAGGCGTTCAAACAGCAAAGTTCAAACAGCAAAACGAATCTCTTTTATAGTCATGCCATAGATAAAATTTCTAGAATACTATCAAAATACAGATCATACATCTCAATTCAACTTTGCTCAAGACCTAGAAAAGAATTCACGAACTTCCCTGTACTGTTTCAAGACGACGTTGTAGAGTGGATGGACGGGTTCCAAGAGATTTGAATAGGGACCCAACACCTGCCCGGGCACTGATGGAGAATCGTAATCCTTGGAGCAGCTATGCTGGCATACAGAGAGGCCACTTAGACAATAACATGTGTGATAAAAGTCTCGGGGCTTCCCTGGTTTGTCTCTGAATCCACCATACTCTAACTGTAGTAGCCACATTACACAAAATGTATCAAATATCCGTTTAATAAGATAATCCAAGAGCTGCTCAAATATCAAAGTAAAACCAACCTCTCTACTCAATACAGTTTGAGGCAATCTACGAATTCCTCCCTGGATTTTATGTGGTCAAATAAGTTCAAAATTTCCTCTTTTTTTAAAGTTCTTTTTTGTGTTGGTACCCAATGGTTATATCTTTTTTTAAAGTTCTTAAGCATGCACATATAGATCGAATCAATAGGTCTTGATGTTGTGCTAGTTATGGCATGCAATGGACTTGATCCTTACAGATCTTCCCAGAGATGAAGGAGCCACGTTGAGAATAAATGAAACTGACCTTAATGATGAAAAATAACCTTTTATGGACCATATTGAAAGTTTCCAAACTCAACTTGCAAGACTGTTAAGGTTTAACAATGGGCACTGCATTTGGGTTAGCATAAAATTGCCAAAACTTTTTCCCTCCCACAAGCCCAAATGAGGCGCAAGAACCTGAATCTTCAAATACGTTTTAACATGCCACCAGCCAATAATGACATTGTTTTAAAAACAGATCACTATTGTTTGGCAAGTACAGAATGCTGAGAACCTCATACCTTGTTTTAAAAACATGGAAATAAAAATGTAGCACAAGGAAAACCACCTTTCTTTCTGGGGAAAATAAAACAGTAAAGTCTAGGGCTTGACCCATGACATGAAGGAATCAAAATGATATTTTTTTTGTGTTAGGGATGAAAAATACTGGAAAAAAAAATTAGCAAACAAGTGTGAAAATGATTCAGGCTTTCCAAGATACTATCAAAAGCAATAATCAGATAGATAAGAAAGAGACATAAAAAGTCATCGAAGTAGGAAATGAGATCTTAAAAATTCAATGACAGGGCCATCAATAAATAGAAAGAGTTTTTCAATTTCGACCTGTGAGCATAGAAGTATGTACTGCTGTAATGCCATGCTGTGAAAAAGAGGTTCCATTTCTACATTTCCCAGAGATCGAGTATGACTGGAACTGGTGTAGTTCACTGAACAAGAAGCATCCTGCTGCTCTGCAGCCGCGTAAGAATAAAAGGTGAGAGAAATCACATGACAATTATGCAAAACCATAAAGCCAACATAAGATCAAGTGCAAAATCTCCAAAAGAAAAAAATAACCAATCTACCTCCATTCTTAAAATGGCTAGTCTCCTCAGCCGCAGATGAAATTCCATCAGTATCTTCTCCTTCAGAAGTACTATTTCCAGTGCTGTCCTCTTCTCCAGAATCAAAAAGTGATAGATGATCACCAGTAACCAAATCTATTCTTTGTAATAATGCAAGCACGCCTCCCTGAACACACAATTTTTAACTCACCATAAAAAATGAAACACTAACAACTTGAAACGAAGAACAGAAAATACCTGCCAAAAAGAGTAGCAACCATCAACCAATTTGTTTGCTCTCCCCTGAAATCCACACTCCACTCCTTGTCGAAAGACGACCCAGTCCTAATACAATAACCACCAAAAGCTTTCTTACGACATGTTCAAGAAATTCATTGCAGAAAAATTGATACATAAGAGACCCAACATATAGAACACCACAGTAATTCATGTACAAATAGATAAATTTTGGCATATGATCACAAAGAAAGGCAACATTGTCTTACAATTAAACCAGCCAAGTCCAAATGGTTAACCTCATTGATCAAGATCATGGTAGCCAATCCACAAAAAGTATACCTGATAACCAGGTATTCAAATCCATGAGATGCGTTGCTTGACTGGGAAAGAGATAGGACCACAAGCAGACACATATAGAAGTTGAATTGAGGACTAGCAAAATAGAAACTTATAATCTCTTTAACAGATATGGACTTTGAGAGAGAGAACATACCCACCATGAGCTTCAGAACCAGGTTCTCCCGCAATACCACCTTCATATGTCTGACAGCTAAGTTGGATATCAAAAAGAAAGACTTTTAGTTGCTTACACCATCAAGAAATATAAACACAGGGCAAGTGTAATACTTTTGAGGAATTAATCTTGTATGAAAATAGAAAAACTACACTATGACTTGTCAGAACAGTCACTGGCATAATAGAGGTAAAAGAGTGTTCTGAAACAATGCAGATCTAAGGACAGCACGGTGTAACTGAAGCAACCTCATCCACAAATTAATCACCACCTATTGATGCAACAAGCACATATGATGCCCATCTCTCTGACACATAACGCAACCCAGCTTTGCCATCATACCATTCTTATAGACCACTATAAAGATTCATTTATCTATGAAATCAAATAAATATTTCCTCTCCCAGCTTACAGAGAGCTTTCAACAGTCCAGTCTCAATCATAACTCCAGCATTCATTCGTATATCATTTGACAAATTATATGATGTTGTATAGGAAAAAAGAAAGTTTACTTGTTTGTTTGTAATTTCTTATGTTTGAAATCCTATAATTATTTAGGTCAATTTCTAGGATTTTGTTGTTGTTAAAAATATTTTATTAGGATTCTTAATTCATATTTAGTTTAGAATACTGAGTTTATTGATATCTATATAAACACATCCTTTGTAGAAGGGGAGAATGTTAATGATGATAAATTGAAATTCAGAATTATGTATTGTTTCTTCTGTTTATTGGAACCCTCTTACAAGGTTTTTTTTTAAAAAAAAAAAATTCTTTAACCTTCTTCTATAGGGATTTACCCTCTTCTATAGGTTTCCTTTCTTCTTGCTCAATTTTTCCCTGTCCTCTAGGGAATTCTGCTCTTTCTAACTTTGCTACTATGCTGTGCTACATCAATTTTGGTATCGGAGCCTAAGGTTGGACCATACCTTAAACCACAAACCCTAAATTCTTTTTGTTAGGAAAAAAAAATTGTTTAGAAGAAAAAAAATTGACAACTAGAGAATGTGGAAACAAATCCCTCTCACCCTAGAATAGCTTCTATATCAACTACTTTAAGTCAAGATAGATATTTTGTTGCTGCCAACATCGTTGTCAAACACCAAACTTCATTATTGCACCACATTGCTTCTCATCTTAAATTCACCAGAAGCTTCATAAGTTGGGCTTAAGATGACTGATTTTGTTTGGTAAGAAACAAATTGCTTCCATCACATATGAAGATCGTGATTATTGAAGAGTGAAGAGTCCACTCATACAAGTCGGTTTTGTTTGTAAATTTCATGGATTCTTATATCAGGTTAGTAATGAAATATTGTATGAGATTTTTGAACCTTATAGCTTTGAGGAATAGATTATTATGCATGATAAGACAGCTATGGTTTATTTCAGATCTCACCACTATCTCTGCTTGGACTAATCTCAATGGATATTGTATTTATGAAGGTTTTTGCAAGTTGGATATTCAGTTTACTAAAGTTGCTACTAGATGATGTTTATATAGAAGAAACAATACTCAAATCTTACTTTCAATTCATCATCATTAACATTCTCCCTTCTACAAAGGGATGTGGTGTTTATACAGACACCAAGCAACCCTAGTATCCTAAACTAAATAGAAGATAAGAATTCTATTAAAATATTACCTTATAATAATAATAATAATAATAATAATATTCTAAAAGTACTAAATTACAGTCAAACAAATAAACTTCACGTTCCTATACTGTATCATTATGTCTCAACTAACTATAATGAATAAAAACTCCATGTGGTTTTTGAGGAATTAATATTGCTAGGGGAAGCGATGTAGTCCATCTCACAGAAAAAAAAAGGCAATAAATTTTCATCACAATGAGTTTGGCCTTCCCAGTGGCTCCATACTATACTCCCAAATTTGTGAAATTACCAACATCCCAACAAACGAATGAGCACCTTCAGGACATGAATTATCACAAAAAGCCACATCAGGTCAATCTACACTCATGTTGATCTCACTTTCAAACTTGACAGCCACAATTCCCAAGAGCACATAAAATGAGCTCACAGCTTGAAAGGACACAAAAGAACCAAAAACCCTAAACTAGAGAATATGAAGGTATCAAAATTATATAGAGGCCAATTTAGATGGATTACATATGAATGGTCCTTGACTATCCCAAAGTATATTAACAAAAGGGAAAAAAAACAGAAAAAATGAGTGTTACCTCACATCCATGAAAGCAAAAGGCAAGAGGAATTGCAAAGAAATAAAATGGTAACTTTCAACAACTCTGATTAAATGTAGAAAATGAAGATACACAAGCTAGGCTCTTGAGGCATAGCAAATGTAATGGGAATGATACAGTTTGGGTATTAACACTTGTTCTCATCCATTAAGAACCATGAATTTTTTCTTATGCAATCAAGTCTCCATATAAAGTTCTGTAAATGCACATTTGAAAGTTTCAAACATGAAAGTAAAATGATTTCATAATTTGGAAGAATGGCACATGCTACACACCAAGGCTGTTATTCTAGAAGTAACAAATAGCAAAGACAAAAAATAAACCCCAAATAAAGCCTGAAAGAATTGGATAAAACATGAATAAAAAAGGAAGCTCATGCTGGAATAGTTCCAAAATTAAATATTGAAGAACCACTAGAAACCAACCTTAAGATGAAATTACCAACACCCCTAACGAGCTCATCATCCAGAATGTTGAGAATACTAGCAACCTGGTTGAAACAAGATGATTGGAGCAGTGCAGAAGTGAGGAAAGCAAAAGTAGAATAACCTATCGAAAGAGTGAGATAGCAATGCCTAATATGACCTGGTGATATATAAATGCCCAAATGTAAGAGTTAAATGACCTAGTGAAAGTGAAATAACAATGCCAGTTACACACATAATTATAGATAGTACATAAAACTCATCCATGTTCAACTAGTAGTCAAGCAATAGTGAATATTTCACTTAGAGCAGTTTGAACACAACTTTTAGCAGATCTCACACCAAAGCTAATTAATTATATGGTTGATTATATTGATTCTCGAAAAAGGATCTGTTACAGAATATAGACAGCATTTTTAAGCTATAATAGATGGCTACTCTAAACACATATTTCAACTGATGCTTTGGCCAAAAGACTCCAAGGTGAAAGAGAAAGATCTTACTGAAATGGCGGTATAGCATGCTCGTACATCAATTTCACCAGCATCATGCATCCTAATGAAAAGAAATGCATGACATTCAAAGCTAGTCATAAACAGTTCATATTTCCTCTATAACATGTTTAGATGAAAATGAGCAAAACCAAAAAATTTATATTGTAATTTTGCATAACGTGGTGCAGAAAATAAAAGGAAGCAAAGCTAATGTCATTTTGTAGAGAAGGCATTTTTGTAGTTACCATTTGCTGGAAAACTACAAAATTTGTCTTTACCTTATTTTCCAGTCTCCCAGTCCCTAAACAAGTGTCCTACTTTCCTCTTTTGGAAGTCCAAATTTAAATGACTACTTAAGAAGTCAGAGTTAATCAATACAATCCATTATTACCCTTTATCATTTTCCAAATACACTGAAAGTAAAATATAGTTAGGGGTAAAAGTTGAATAAGAAACCATTGAAAGAAAAATTAATATATAGTTTTGGTTTCCTTAAAAATTGTGCCTTCTCATTTAGGAAAAATATACGTTATGGAACTATTTAGTAATTTTTAGCATCAAAGGGTTAGGCCCTATTTGTTTTTCCGTTTCAAAAGCGTTTTTGAAAAAAATTAAAAAAAAATTATTTTTTTCTTTACTTCAAATTAATATTTTTTTGGTGTTTTTAGATCATTTTGATGCACTGATATCAAAAATAATTTTTAAAAAATAAAAAATATATTATTTTGATATATTTTTTTAGTGAAAAGCAACCGCAACCACACTCTCAAACAGGCTCTTAGTTTTATTCGGCTTTTCCTATTCTAAATAAGACCATTAATGTTTTTTCATAAGACCTATATAAAGGTTATGTAATCGTTCCATACAATGCAAATCAATTTATGAAAAAAATTCTAGCAACTCTGCTTTTGATGGTGACTCCTAAAATTACTAAATGTGAAACCTTACTAGTATTACTCTAGTACTTACATTAATCCCCAATCCTTTTAAACCAACTCCACAAGTCCCTTGACACCACCAAAAATTCAAATCCAGAACAGCTTCCAAGGTTGTACATAAGAAAAGCAAGCTAGAACATGGAAAAAATAAACATGCACTAGACAGTAAGAACTCAAAATTGTGCAGTTTCAGATATGAGATGATACTCCAGTCACTGTAACATACGTACGTACACACAATAATGAATGAAATTAATGAAAAAATCAATTTCATTGGAACTGCTAGAACAAATTTGAAATCACACCTGAAGGCCCCGCTTGGATCTTTCATTCGCAATAAAAAATTGTATAATTTGTCTCTGGAAGAAAGATTAAAAAGAAGTTGAATCAATTCCAAAAACTGAAGTTGCAGTGTAGTGAGGAAAGGTGAATTCTTAAAAGAACAGCAGAAAAAAAGTGACCACCTATTAATTGAAGACAGGGCTTTCTGTCCTCCTAAAGTAACAATTGAATTCACTGCAGCATATGTTGTTGCGAGATGTGGCATCTAAAGACAAAAATATCAAACTAATACAGTCAAGTTGACAATTGATAGTTTTCTAAAAAAAGAAAAAAAAACAAAACAGCATGTAAGAAATCATGCATATATACAAAAGAGGAATGCCTCTAGCATTCTCCTACCACAAAAATAAACGCAAACAATATTTAACATTTGTTCGGGGAGACCACTGTAAGATAGGCAAGATCACAACTAAGATTGATTGGCTTCTCTATTATCGCCAAAACTTCTCACATTAGACTAACTTAGGATAGCTTAAAACCACAATTGGAGCCCCTTTTTTCAGCAGGAAACACTTTCACACAACTATAACAAAAAGTAAATGGGGGTATGAATTTATTATTAGCTTTGAAAAAGAATATCCAATCTCTGACTTTTGCATGTGTTTGATAGGAGGGATTGCAAAAGGGATGGATGAGAAATGAAGGATTCGGTGTTCATTTTGTTTGGCAAAGAAGATGGAGACCCAACAGAGCATTGGAAGGATCCTTCCTCACTTGTAATTTTCATTTCTCTGAATTTTGGCAGAAAAGTTTCATCCTTGCCCTCTTTAAATTTGTAGTTTTCAATCATCTCAATTTGGATGGATTGAGCCTTGTCCTTCCCTTACCTTGCTATCCAAACAAACATAGACTAAAAGGCAAACAAGCATAGGGATTGTGGAGGAAAGAGGAGGCTGGATTGGATTATGGTTTGGTGAGTTCTGTAACACTATCATACACAGTGGCAGCGTATCAAAAGAACAAGTTCATCTTGCGAAATAATGGAACTTGCCTGTCCAGGTCCGCCACCAAATCCACCATTTGGGTCCTGTAAAAAAGAATGCAATGAATAAAAGATGAAGTGCTAAACTTTTATTTCATTATAATGAGGAAACTCCAATACACAAGCGCTAAAAGAAAATAACAATAAAATGGTTATTAAACACACACAACCATAAGCTACATTAAAAAATAATAATAAATAGGAAGAAATGGAAGTATCTTTAAAAAAATAATACCTGGCAACGGTTAAGAAAGTCAATGGCATTATTTTCGAGTTGGTAATCAAGAGACTCCCCCAGCAAAGCCATGGAATGTATGATCCAGTAGCAAAGCCAAGGTCGACTGCAATATTACACAGCAAAATCAAATTTGAAAAAATAAATAAATAAAAAGAAAACGGAGAGGAAGGAAGAAGGGAGGAAAAGCAGGCGAGCAAACCTGGAATCCAGAGCTACAAAGGAGGGACCGAGTTGCTTGAGACCTTCATTAAGGTATTTAATGTGCTCGTCACGTTGAAGCTCCAACCTGTACATATACATTTATTTTTTTACAACAAAATTATTACGAATGATTTTTTTATTATTATAAACATATATATAAACGGTTTTTACATGGTGGTTTGGCCTACAGGAGGAATATTAGCGAACAGATTGTATATCCGGAACACCCGATCCTCAACAGACCACTGCTCCACTTGAGTCACCGTCTCTCCACCACTTTCCATCTCCAAAGAATGTCACCCTATAAGCGAAGGAAGAGAATAGGCTCCTCGTGATGGATTGCAGATTAAAAAATAAGAAAACTGCTAATTTCTTAAATGAAACAGCAAAGAGAGGCATTTAAAAAAGAAGGAAACATAGTGCCTTGATTTACCTGAAGAGAGAAAGAGTGCTTAACCCTTGACAGTAGCTGGCTGGGGAGAGGGATTGGGGTATTGTTGGGATTAGGGAACGGCTTGAGCTTTGAGTGAGATTAGGGTTTGAAATTGGATAGCAAATTAGGGATTTGGAATTTTGAAGTTACGGACGGGATAGATCAGGAATAAAAGAGGCATTTCTCACTTTCCAGGCGGCAACGGTTAGTCTGCGTCTATAATGTCAATAAATTGATTGTGTTTGTTTCCATGCTTAATAGCGTGTTTTTTAAATAGCTTTTCGTGTCGAAATATATGTTAATAATTTTTTTTATTTTTTAAAAATTATTTTTGACATCAGTATATCAAAATGATCCAAAAAGTACAAACTGCACTCAATTTTAGCCAAAAAAAATATTCAAAATTTGACGAAACGCAGTTGCAAACGCACTGCCAAACAGTCTCTAAGATAGGGTATAATTGTTTCTGATTATTTATAAATTTTAATTAAAAAAAGCTAGTTTTTTTTTATCTTTCTAATTTTATCCATTGAGTGAATATGCAATATAGTCTTGAACCATTTATAACAAATTCATAGTTCCTAATTTATGTACATGACATATGATATAATAGTTGCCTAATTACTTACATACATGACATCTGATATATTACAATTACTAAAAAGTACACCAAAATATTTATATGAGTCTTTACATCATGAACTATATATTAACTAATATCTAAATAATATAGGGAAAATACCGTTCCGTCACACACAAAACACTATAGAATTCATAATGCATTTCTCCTTTTTTTTTTTCAAAATTACTTTATTTTCAACTTTCCTTTGTTTTTTTTTATTTATTTTTTTTCAAAATTATTTTTGTTGATTTTTTTTTAAATATTGAACTGATTAAAATTTTCACTTTGTAATTTTTTCTCTTTGAAATACTATGGATTCCTGCGGTTTTTTCCCACATAGTTTTTCTATTTTATTTTTTTATTTTTCAAAATTATATTTGTTGATTTTTTTTAATATTGAGCTGATTGAGAATTTAGTTTGGTAATATTTTTCTTTAAAACATTGTTGATTGCTACAGTGTTTCTCCGCATGGTTGTTTTTTTTGTTTTTTTATGAATTTCTCCTAAATTATCTTTTTTTATTTTATTTTTTAATATTTAGCTGGTTAAAAATTACAGTTACAATATGTGAGGAAATCACTGTAACTTTCCTCGCAGATTACTGTGGATTGCTATAGTATTTTTTCCCACATGGTTTTTTTCTGTTTTGTTATGTTTTTTTCTAAAATTGTCTTTGTCAATTTTATTTTTTAAACATTAAACTGGTTAATAATTGCAATTACAAGTAAATACAAGTTTTTCCTCACAAAACACTATGGATAGATACAGTTTTTCCTCACATGGTTTTTTTTCCAGTTTCTTTTGTGTTTTCATTTTTTGTAATATTTTTTTTTAAAATTATCCTTGTCGATTTTATTTTTTTAATATTGAGTTGGTTAGAATTTAACTTTGTAATAAAACTTAATCATGTGGGGAAAGCATTGTAACTTTCCTTACAAAACATTATTGATTGCTACAGTGGCTCTCCACATGGTTTTTTTATCTTATAATTTTTTTCAAAATTATCTTTGTCAATTTTATTTTTTTAATATTGAGCTGTTTGAGAATTACAATTACAAATAAGGCTAAATCATGTGGGGAACACATTATAGCTTTCATCATAAAACACTATGAATTGCTATAGTGTTTCTAACATGATTTCCCTCCCTTTTTTTGTTATTTTTTTCTAAAATTATCTCTGTCGATTTTTTTTAATATTTAGCTAATTAAGAATTTAGTTTTGTAATTTTTTTCTTTAAAACACTGTCAATTGTTGTAGTGTTTTTCCATATGATTTTTTTGTGATTTTTTTTAAAATCATCTTTTTCGATTTTTTTTAATATTGAGTTGGTTGAGAATTATAATTACAATAAAACTAAATCATATGGGGAAAAAGTTGTAGTTTTTCTCACAAAACACTATGGATTGCTACAGTATTTCTTTAAATGGTTTTTTATTTTACTTTATTGGAGAAAGCATTGTAATTTTCCTCACAAAACATTGTCAATTGCTACAACGTTTTCTCTTATGGGTTTTTTTCCTTTCAAAATTATCTTTGTTGATTTTTTTTAATATTAAGTTGGTAAAGAATGTAGCTTTGTAATTTGTTTTCTTTTTATTAACAGAAAAACTAAATTATGTAGCGAAAGCACTGTATCTTTTCTCACAAAACACTGTGGATTGCTACAAATCATTTTATTCAGTCTCTAAGTTTTTAATCACCAACACAACCTTTTTTTTCCGTCATGAAATATTTGCTCCATCATACCTTTAGTTTCTATTACTTATTTAGCGCTAGTTCACAATTATAACACTATCAAATACGTTTATTTTATAAGCCCGCGACAGCGCGCAGGCATGTCATCTCGTTTATACCTAAAACAAAATTATTTAACAACTAGATACGGAATCAATATTGTCCAGATGAACATGCAATACTCATAACAAATCAATAAAAATTAAGTTACATATACCCTAAAAAAATAACAACACATATTTCCATATTATATGTTCTTTATTAAGGTTATTATTTCTAAAACAAGAAATCATCACTTCTAATAATAAAGTATCATATTATTATAATTGATGATAAAGTATCATATTAGCACTTGAGGTCGTGGCCTAGCAGGGAAAGGGACTTATTCCCTTCTTCTGCACCTAGATTCGATCTTCTCTGTGCATGATTGTCACCCCCGCGGTGCCTTACCTATTTACTGGGCTTGCAGGGTGTTTAGTGGGCCCGGGAATTAGTCATGATGCGCGTATGTTAGCCCCAAAGCCCCGAGTTATCAAATAATAATAATAATAATAATAATAATAAGTATCATATTATAATCTCACTCATTGTACAAAGGATTGGAGAAAAAAAAGAGGGGCCAAAACAGGCGCATTGCTTTGACACACTATACCAGTGTAGAGGAACAATAAAAGAAACAGTAATTATAGCGTAATGTAATGTACTAGGGTTTCACCTGTAACCCGGTGCTAAACATTTGTGAAAGATATTCAATAAACTAATGAGAACAGTTTACCCTACTTTTTCAAGCAGAAGCATCTTTGTTCAATAGCTTTTATTGGTAGCGGAGTACTTGATTTTACTGATTCATTACACATATAAAGAGTAGTCAAGCATTGCTCCGTAAAAGGAAATGAACCTTTAAGATTAAACGGAAATAGACCAAGTAAGAGTTGGATAGATGTCAGATAAGAGTCAATTTGTAACATAAATTCGTAATAAGAGTCAATTTTGTAACATAAATGCGTAAAACGAAAAGGAGTTTCAAAGAAGGAAAGAGGATGGATTTTCAAGTGCGTAGAAGACCACAAAAAAATGAAGTTCGGGAGACCTTGATCTTTGTTTTTATGGAGTGATGCGGCATGTAGCATAAGAATGAAAATCCCAGCAGCTTTATCTGGAATACGATTTTTATATACTCAAACCGAAAGTCACAGCAATGATAACAGTAACATTTCCTATTCAAATTTCTGTGTTTTGTTGAAGGAATTGAAGGTCTTTCATTTGCAACTTAACAGCTTCTTTTGGCAAGGGCTTTGGCTCTTGAATATTGACCTCATCACTGCCATCAGCCACTTTTCTTGCCTTCTCTGCAACAATTCTTTGTATTTCACGCTGCTCGACTGATTGAAAAACTGAACTCAGCATGACATTCAGCAGTCTCTTGTCTTCTTCTTCAATAATATCCTTCCCATAACAGCAGATGTAAATTGCCTCAAGTGCCTTCTCAACCCGTACCTCCATGGGGATATCAGTGGCTGCAGTCTTTGTTTTTGCTCGTTTCTGCAGTTTGCATACCATCATTGTGAGAAAAATAGTATTTGATAACAGTTTAAAGTCTTGGATGCGAATCCATACGTTAAGTAATCCCATTGATGGATACTAAATACA
>Ga0325405_1001300_pt1 | contig 25221 bp, 15 predicted proteins | sample PopdelMetagenome_21_FD_205663 | JGI IMG/M metagenome (GOLD analysis project Ga0325405, IMG submission 205663) | Populus deltoides microbial communities from Bellville, Georgia, United States - Xylem-Control-R2 | ecosystem: Host-associated > Plants > Phyllosphere > Stem > Wood/Secondary xylem...
GAGGTTCAAGGAGAGTTTATTGTGTTTGCGCTCTTTAGTTATAGAATAAGTCTTAGGTAACTCTTTAGAGGAACTGCTTGAAAAGATTAATGTGATGTAAAAAAAGTTTTGAAATATTTGTTATGTTGAATATTTGCTTGTTTATTATCTTTAATTATAATACCGTAGGGTCAGAATCAAAATATTATATTCTTTATATATAATAATTTAGTTATTTTAAGTCTAGTGATCACTTATATAATTATTATGTGAGCTTTTTTATAAACATAAATGATATTTTTATATAAAATTTTTTTAAGAGTCAGCTCAATATACTTATCATTTGATAAACATCTGCATATTAATTCTAGGAATTTTTTATATCTCAATTTATAAAAGCAATTATTTTTTTCAATGTTTAATCTTAATAAAATATTAATTATGAACATTTACGAACAATGTTTTGATATAATAAAAATTTTATAATTATAATAATTTTATAATTTTCAATTTAGCAGCAGAATCTAGTCAGTTTCTGTCATAATATTCAATTCCATTTCAGCAACTTCAGTTTTCTGCCTCTGCATGGAGACATCGGTCGGTTTTCCCGATGCACTACTTTTCTTTGGTCCCCTGGGTGGGTGGTTGCTTTTTGGTGGCAGAAACAGGCACCTCTGCTTTATCAGGTTTCTTATCCTTCACTTGCGAATCGTTTTCTGATCAGCTTCTCCTGATGGGTCAGCAATCTTCAGTAGAAACAAGATCCTGCCCAGTTCAGATTGTAGAGAGGATAGTTCCTTTCCGAGCTGCACAGTTTTATTCAGCACTGACAAGAAAATCAGGAAATGAGCGATTAATGCAGCGATGATGAAATGTTTGTTTCTTCTCCATCAATAAAGCATACAACCATTTAGATTTAACACTTCTAATACCAGCGAAAAAGCAAGGCATGACAGTGAGAAGAAAGAGAAAAGGAAAGAAGTCATCACTAAAAATAGCCCTTCGATTTGGAGTACAGGTAAATGAACATTTTAAATGACGCTAGAACATAAATCTGAAGGGGATTGAAAAACTGGATGCAGATTGGTCTCGCGTTCAAGGTAACCGAAATCACAATTGTATTTGACATCAAATATCTAGAAATGAGGAACTCGAAGTATGAAACGTAAAACCACTTACCTTTTTATTATTTTGTCACGGGTTTTCTCCTGCTTCTCTGTAAGCTGCCCTTTGTAGGTGTGCCATGCTACTTCATCACCATCATCCTACTTATCCAAAACAACATAAAAACACAGAGAAGAGTATCAGCTTTTTATCATGCGAAAGAGTCTAATTTAGGATTTATAGAAGTTCTGGTATACAAGATAATGCCAAAAAATGAAATAGACCTGGAGGTAAATTTGACACGAGTACGTAAACTAGTTGGTCTTCAAGTTCCTAGGTGGGATTGAAACAACAAATTCTCAATGATTATCTTTTTTCTTTTTCTGGATTGCTAAAAAAGCATAATTTCTGAGGAGGTAAGACTGACAAGAGTGTTGACAGCTATAAACAAACACTACTATTGTCCAACAAACACTACTAATAATAGTTTTAAGCAATTCTCTTTGCACAAAAGTGCATACAAACGCACAAACTTTATTCAGAAAAGGTCAATTAAAAGAAAAAGGAGAGAAACAAGGAGTAATGTCCAAGTACACAAAATCTAAGATATCTATCGAGCACTATTTATGTGTGTATGGTGACAGCAATCTTACCAGTGGCATCAAGACAGAAGGTCCTTGAAAAATGTACAGTTGAGATGAACTGTGCAAGGAAAGAACACGAGGAAATTTCAGAAATATGCAAGGACAATAATGCAGAAACAGTTGCTTCGTTCCTAATTCATGTCTTTTCAAACAATAACACTCATAATATAACACTATATGTAAGACACGCTGAAACAATCTCAGTATATATCGAAAAAAGAATATGTGAACCAAAGCTTATTAAAGACTTTGACCATGAATCCTAGATACAGTCTGTGGCCAATGGCCCCAATATGCATTATGAATTGTGGTTCAACATCACAGGTTACAGTGGTGTTAAGTGAAGCAGACAATGATGCCAGGTGATGAACAGTCGGGAGAAAATACCAGAGGCATGAAAGATACAGAAGAATGGATAAGTCGAGGAATCAAGGAAAAAAGTTACTCACTGGCCAAATCGAATAACATCGCCAACATGCAATGCCACAAACTCTCTTCTCCGCCTGGGATACAGAAAAGGAAAGCAACTAAGAATGCAACAAAAAACCACCACCCACTGGAAGGAAACTTTTTTAGCAGCAGCACATCATTAAAATACACAAACATATTCTACATAAATCTTTTAAGCAGGAAATTTCAAAGGAAGAAGCTATCCTGCACACTCCTTCACTACCTGAGAGCAAGGCTTTCTTCTACAAGATTGTCAGCTAATAAATACGCAATTCGTTTTATGGGGTCAACTCCTCCCTTCCTTGGGTCCTGGCACAGGACAACTTCAGATTCAAATCAAAACTATAGAGTAGAAGATTAAATCCATGTAACCAAATGCTAAATTCATGAAATTGAAGAACATAAACTTGGCTAATTTGGCCGATGATAAGCCAGAGCTAGTTTTTGTCATTTCGTGTTAAAAACATGAAAAGACTTAAAGATGACATGGTTAATCAGCTGGATGAATTAGCCTTGAAGGTTAGGATTCTTTCTGCTAGAAGACTCTAGATCAACTGAGCAGACATGACAAGAAAAGATTCTTTCAACTAGCCAGAGTGTATGTTACTGGAAAAAATGCTGGTTGGCCATTGAAAATGTTTGCTCAGAATTGGAATCCTTGTCCAATAAGTCACTAGTATTTAGAGCATCCTATGCAGTGTACTTAATTTTTTGTTAGGATTTCTTTTGTTTAGCAATCAGAGTACTCAGAGTCCCAATTAGAATACATTTTCTGCCTCTTGAAGTTATATTGAGATTGTAAAACAGGAGAGGCTAGCAATCAATTCTTTGGAAGTTTCTTCAAACTGTCATCTTACCTTGCTTTTCTTTTAATTCCTTCTTCAGGATCCAGGAGATTTTCTGTTGGCACGAACATGTATGGTGTAAAGCACATTACATTCTCACCAAGTTGCCTTTTCTTTTGTATTGTGCTTATATTTCAGTCCTCGATGATTTCCTTGGTATCAAGTAAGCAAATAATTCACTATATGGGTTTATTTGGACAAGATCATGTCCCACATACATGACCAGATCCTCCTTTAGTTCGAAAATATCATCCAATCAAACAATAAATCAAAGATTTCTAGATGAGTAGATGACTTGTATAGCCAGGTATATATTGGATAACATGTGATGGATTACACATCCGAAGTTCCCTCGACAGTATCAGTGTATCACTTGCATCAGACCTTTTAAGAAACGCATACAATTTAAATATAAAAAGCGTATTTTTGCTGACCCGATTCTTGTTAATAAAGGTGCCATGCGTGCTGCCGAGGTCATAAAGATAGGCATCTCCATTTCTTTTGAACTGGAGAACTGGGAAAGAGAGAACAAATTGTTAAACAATGATCCCCAGCATCTACAATATTATCAAGGAAGCTGTCAACAACTGCATGCTTGAAGTCCCAATGAATGAGATTTTCTCAGCCCATCTATCCCAGATATCCACGCAGAGATACACGGATTCTATAACATGGAAAGCGACATAATCACTATAACCATACAGCTAGAAACAAAAAAGAAAAACAATATAGTTCTCTAAGAAAATAAGCTTCACAAATACTGTACACGATTCGGGCATAAAATAACCCACATAATCTTCAAGTTAAACACCTATGTACTTGGTATAGGAAGGAAAAAAATGAAAGGGAAAGGGTAAAAAGAAGAAGAGCAAGAAAGTCCAACTCTGTAAACCCACTTCTCGGAAGATATTTATTGATAATTCCTTTGGCAATGGCAGTCTCACAAGAGAAAGCAAAATGATTACAATGTTGTTGAGCAGCTCGTGGCTTTGGAAATGGAAATGGGAACAGGAAGTTAGCAGCAATTTATATAAACTTACAAACTAGAGCGTAACAAAGTCTATATCAACAGATAAGTTAGCTAAATACCAACAGATACAGAAACATTCCTGTCTGCAGGCAGCCAGGTTCATGGCTTTTGTTCATGATCTTGAGATTTATGGGACAGGCAGATGTTTCAAAAAATATCGAACCTATAATATAATGCTGCTAGTAGTATAGCATGTAATGCTGGTCACAAGCTCAAAATAGCCGAAACTGATTAATTATGAAGTTACTTAGTTTAACTAACTTAATATCCTCAAGAGAAAGCATAGCAAGTAATTTTTTACGTACAATTTGAGCCTATAATTAAATTGCTCTAATTTTTGCGTTGTACTTTTGAAGTTATGACTTATGATTAGCTAGACTTTTAAGCCTTCTTATAATAATGTTTTTTTTAAAAAAAAATTATTTTTTATATCAATCATTAAAATAATAAAAAATACTAAAAAAATTAATTGAAAATAAAAAAAATAAATTTTTTTAAAAAATATAGTTCAACCATACTTTTAAATACCTTCTAAATACTTTATTGAGCTAAGTTGGATGAGCTTAGCAACTTCGTCTACTTTACATTTAAGATTAAGGTTTCGTATACATGGAAAGAAATAGAAATGTTTATTGAAAAAAAATCTTTATAATAGTTTAAGAATTAATTTTTATATTTTTAAAATAAAAAAATAAACACTTAAATATTTTTCTGTTTTATGAAAATAACCAAAACTAATGCTTCAATATTTCTTAAAAATAACTTTTTACTACTTAATTTTAATATCAATAACTTCATTTAAGATCCATTTGTTTTTTTTTCTCTTATTATAATGTTGCCCTTCCCATTAGTAAAGGAGATTGTGCGCATCTGTTAGCTGGCACCCACTTATCATACCGTTAAGCTCAAACGACAAGTCATTTTTTAAAAATATATTCCTCCATTAATCAACAAAAAAACAAGAAAGAAAAAGAAAAAACTGCCCCCCTTCCCCCCCTCTCCCACTCAGATCATCTCACACTCAAGAAACTAAACAAAACCAATGCCTCCGAATCCCTAATCCCTAATTTCCTCTCTTCAGGTTTCTCTCTCTCATTTGCAATCACTCTTCTATCCGTCCAATTTTCAAAATCTAATCAATTTCTTTGGTGATTTGATTTTGTTAGGAGTTCATAAATTATTATTATTAAAAAGATGAAAGCAGGAGGCACCGGCGCCGGTGCTGCGAAGCAGATTGTGGATTCGCTGCTTCAGCGGTTTCTCCCTCTCGCAAGACGCCGTATCGAAACCGCTCAAGCTCAGGTCAATTTTTTCTAACCAAATGATTGAAATTATTTTACTTATATAAAAAATTAATAGAAATAATGCGAAAGGAAAATTTTATTTCTTGGTTGAATTTTGAAGTAGTAGTAATTTTATTTAATTTGCTCGCGTGTGTGTGCAGAATATGGTGATTGATAACTCATGGATGCTGGTACGTGGATATTTTAAAAACTTTTTTTTCCTATTGCCGTCCTGGAATGGGCAAAATGTTGGATGGACCATCTAACCCATCCTATGAACAGGTTTTGGATTCTTTGGCTATGATTGCACGCCATACTCCCGTTCCTCTTCTCGAAGCTCTTCTTAAATGGAGAGAGAGGTAATGTAATGTTCGGTTTGCTTAGTTAATGATTGATTATTTATTATTTTTCATCGCGATAATATGATGGTAGGCTTGTTCTAGCTTCTCATTGTTAGCTCCACTTAGGAAATTGTATAATTTGCTTCTTGGGTTCAATACGGCCTATAGTTGATACTTCGTTGCCTGGAAAAGAAAAAATAAAATCACAGAAATTTACCTCTTGACCTCTTTCATTCAGGCAGAATTTGAAATTTGATTGGCTTTATCTCTCTGGCAACAATGTATTTCATACATGGGGAATATCACTATTTGTAAGTTAAGAGACACATGAGGAAGTTGAAGCACTGTGTTGTTTGAGACAGGGATTTTTTTTTTCTAAGCCAAAAAGAGAAGGTTTTTTCCTGAACTTCTTGTTTATAGTGAGGAGTTTGAAGAAGATAATTTAGAGTAGTTGATGAGAGTAAGTTGTTTGATGAGAATAATTGAAGAGAATGGCATTTGATGAAGAAGAGACCAAGATTAGTTTGTCAACATAGCAATGTAATTGTTCCTGATGTGCACACATCTTGATGGCCAAATGCTACGTAAAATGGGAAGAGAGATACTAGTTAATCACTTCACTTGCAAAGGATTTCTGTTCTTTTTGTCCAGGAAATGGAAGGCTGATTCCTGTGCTCTGTCAGTAAACAAGTCAGGTTTGTTGGACAAAAGACTGTTGGAGGTGCTAGAAAGAAATTTGAGATTTGAGATAGGACATCTTATGTTGAGAAAATGGGGACTGATTGTAAACAATGTCATGCTTTTAGTATGAAATTTGACATGGTGCTGATGATCCTAAATTCTGTTGTCTGTTGTGGTTTGATTGTAAACAATGTCATGCTTTTAGTATGAAATTTGACATGGTGCTGATGATCCTAAACTCTGTTGTCTGTTGTGGTTTGATTGACTGGTATGAATGAAAAAAATGTTCCAATTGAAGGCAACAAATCTTGTGGTCATATGCAAGGTTTATTGTGGTTCATTTTTTGTAGTGGTTGATTTGTCCTGATACTTCGTTCTTCAGAAATAGAAGTCATTGGCTGGATGTTACACAAAGGGACTCTGCATGTGAAAAAAATCGGGAAAATTTAAAAACAAAAGAAGCTGAAACCAGTGTGAAATTGAACTTGTGGATCCAAGGACTTTCAACTTTTACCCTCAATCTTGTAGGGTAACAATGCCTGTTCAGTCCATTTCAAGATTAACAGCCTGTATTTTCTTGTTAGCCTGCCTCATGAGATGCATCCTTCATAGGAAATAGGTTCCACTCTCTAGCCATCTTTAACAGATCTGTTTCTCTGTTTAAGATTCACCATATGTGTGGGCACCAACCTTTTCGACTTGGAAACTTGTTGCCATAGGGAAGCACTTATTATCCAACCATCTATTCACAGTAACCCAGGGCCACGTTGTTGTCTAGATTGGACCAACCTTCAACTTTCAGTTAATAGGAAACATTGTTGTCCACTTCATTAACAGACATGAGTGCTGGATAAAATGTGCACCAAAAAATGTAAATCAAGGGTTGAAGAACTACCAATATTGTCCGAACATGAACAGGGCATGGATTAGGCAGACCTAAAATTTTACCTGACCCTATGTTATAAAGAATAGATAGACACAAGAAGCATTAGTTTTGTTTTGTTTTTTTTTTTTTTTTGAGTGGTAATTTTCTCTAACAATTTCTCATTTTTTTCCTCTCTTCGTTGGATTTTTGTTGCAGTGAATCTCCAAAGGGTGCAAATGATGCGTCTACATTCCAAAGAAAGGTTTGTCAAGGATAACTGTATAATCAGTATAGTACACTGTCATTTCTGATACCAGTAACGTTGTACATCATTAGAAATAAAATTTATTTTCATAAAAGATGTAACTTTAAAGCATTCTTTAAACACATTTTTTTTTACATACATTAGAGGAATTATATTGTTGAGCATCCAAAAGTTTTCCTACACTCTTGCGTCAACACATTCAGATCATCTTGGTAACGTTGAATAAAACTAACTCTTAAAGCTCAATATACTCAACCTCTTAATGACCCCTCATCTTGATCTTCAACAACATCATCATTATTACCAATGTGATGTCCTTGAATCCAAATTATATTCTGAAAAGATATTTTGTTAAAACGTGTTGGATCATAGTGGGAAAAAAAAGTCAAAAACAAAACCAAAGCACCTTGAAAATGATTAAAATGAAAAGTAAGTCAGCAATGAAGTGAAACTTAAGGGAATGCGAGAATTGATGAAAAATGATGGTTTCGGAGAGCATAGCTTTGTGAAATACTTATTGAGCATTGTATGTCAACGCTCATGTGTTTGTATTTGTTAGCTCATACAAGTGCACCCTACCATTTAGCAGCATGGGAGGCCATTCTGATAATCCTTGTATCAAGCTCAGTCCAGTTTTGAATTGAGTTCACATGCTGACACCCAGCTGCAGCCCAAGCTTTGGATTTAGTTGACATTCACCTGGCCCAAAAATGCATTGATTGTCAATATTTAACTGAAGAAATGTTCATTATGATTTCAACTTAGAGATACAATTTTGTACTGTGCATACCTTAAAGTTTTTATTCTTGAATGGTTTAACCTCTATAATAAGATGTCACCAGTCAAATTATAATCTTGCTTATTTCTGCTATTATAAGGAGATTTTAGTATTTAGGTATGATTTCTTGTTTCCTTCAGGAATGATGAGAGAGTAAGCAAATGCCTTTTTTTTTCCCTGGGCAAGGTCATTGGTTGTCAAAAAATCTCAACATATTAAGCATTGAAAGTAAATGCACTCTCATCCTTATGCATTGGCAGCAACTGAGCTGCATTCAGTTTCTTCATTTCATTTTTTACAATTCTCTTTTATTTATTTCAGTCTCTGGAGATTGATATAGATGGTTGCATGAATAAGTATGCTATTCTTTTGGATCCTCGTATGCAATCTTGGCCATACATTTGATTCATCATCCTTAGCAATTTCTATATCCCATTTCGCTCTTGTTTTATGGGGATTTCTGTTGTTCTATGAACCTACCAAAAATTCTCCCCTCCTACAAACTTAAAACTGGACCCTTCCTCTATAATGAGATAATACTTACCTGATTGACAGGTGCACTTCTCGTGTATTTTGGGATGCCCTCCAATTTATGGTTTAAAAAAATATCTCAGATGAGAGCAAGATGACTAGATTTTACAATGTTTCATAACAAATTTTAGTGAGTGGACGGACAAGAAAAGTTTGGCGTATCAAATGACAAGGTTAAGGAATTATCTTTATCTCCATCCCATTCAATCCATGCGTCTGGAACATATATGCACAATGTAATGTTATGAACCTTTTATATGATTATTCTCTGAAACAACCTCTAATATTAAATTTCAGGCTATACTGTAAAGAGGAGTCATAATTATTGCAAATTCAATAATGTTGAAGAATGAGGAATGTACTGGGTAACAATAGATGCACTGGATTAGTGTCTTATTCATCGTGCAACTTTCAAGCTGTTTGTCCTTTGTGTTCAACTTGTAAAGTTTTAAAATTGTAGATGATTTTTCCTGTCATGCATATTTCACCAGGGTAACTCATTTGGTAGGAAATACATCATATGCCATAAATTCTTCATTCTTAACTTGTTTAGTCTGAAAACATGAAATGCCATGATTTATCTTGATAATGTTGTTGTTTGATTCAGAGATTAATTTACGTTACTTGTGCTCAGCTTGCAGTGGAGTGCATTTTTTGTTCAGCATGTATCCGTTTTGTGGAATGCTGCCCACAGGAGGGACTCACTGGTTTGTTCACTATCCAGTTATGTTACTTTTCTGCTTGAATTGTATTTTTTCTAGCTAGTTTAAATGGCTGTTCTTCATTGCAGAGAAGCTGTGGTCTGGGCTCGAAAATTTTGTTTTTGACTGGCTGATTAATGCTGACAGGTAAAGCTATGGATTTAGGAACTTCTAAAACATGTGTGGTGAATTGAATTATCTGCATCATGTATATGAAGTGAGTCGCCAATATCTGTTCTACTGAAACATCAGGCTGGCACGGGGCTGATTTTGTGTCAGCTGTATTAACTGGGATATGATATTTGATAGATTAAAATGATTACTTAAGCATGACAGTGCCTTGATCTAGACTGAAGCATGTAATGAAGACATTCAGAATTGAGATATTGAAGTCAATGAAACACTAATAGAAACTTTGAGGAACAGTAATAAAATATATGTGATTAAACGGTTCTCATGTTCTTCCTTTCTTGTTGTGCATTCAATTATATCTTTGTTATAGGGTTGTTAGCCAGGTTGAATATCCCTCATTGGTTGATTCGCGAGGGCTTCTTCTGGACTTAGTCGCTCAGCTCTTAGGTGCCTTATCTCGTATCAGGTAACCATTTCATTACAGTATGATACCTGATATTGATAGTATTATTTGACAAAGCACTTTTTATATATTGTTTGATGTGTCTTTGTATTTGCACATTTGGCATTTAGACTCATAGAAAGGAAAGGCAAAATGGAGTTTGTGCGATTGAATAATGATGACAGTTTTATGTTATTTCAAGCTTAATTTAGCAATAACCCACTCTCTGGTCAAGTGAGTTTGTCTCATTGTAGAATATTAGCTTATCTACCAAGTCATGAAGGGAAAAGAAACAAAGAAGTTTTTTCCTTGTCACTGCATATTTGTGAGATGATTACTAACTTGGGCCAGCATTTTACTTCTGGGATTGTGATGTTCAAGGCTGTGGTTGGTTATAATGAAATCTGAGTCAGTCTATCTTCCTACCTTCAGTTGCATTCAGTTTTATCTAAAGTTTTGGAACTGTGGTGAAATTTTGAATTCCCCCTCCTCTTAATGCATTGCTATTGTACCTTTGCTGGCATGATATAGTTAGGGTTCCAGGATCTGGCTACAGTGCGCGCCTTCTTTTTATCATTTTCCAGGCACTCCTGCTAGTGGTTTCTGTCATATCTTCCCTTTTCCTTGTCCAATATGGACATTTCCCCTTTCTGTCTTGGACCAATACGGGTGGGTTTTTGTTGACCGAAAAGGAAAATGACACAATACAGAGAGAAAATATTTCCTCTCAATTTCGTCTCTTTCTATATCATTTGATTGTTGAAATAGAAAAAAAGGTTACATACTATATTTAATCGAGGAAGTTGTAGTTGTGAGTAACTGGAAGTTTTGACATGCATGCTCTAGAAAGTAATATCAGTAACAGAACCAACAGCAGCACCCTTACCTCATCAGTAATCTTTGAAGCAAACGTTATTGGCTTCTCTCTTTTCTCCTTATACTTCCTGAGTAAAGCCATGTACAATTTTTATGGTCCTTTCTGTTTTCTTCCACAGGTTTAGTTCTGTAACTGAACGCTTTTTCATGGAACTAAATACACGTCGAATTGACACTAGTGTTGCCCGTAGTGAAACACTCAGCATCATTAATGGGATGCGTTACCTGAAGCTTGGGGTATGTGTGTGTGATTCACTTATTCCTGAAGTGAATGGCATAAAACAAGGTCTTGATAATGTGATAGTTTACAGGTTAAGACTGAAGGGGGACTGAATGCATCGGCTTCCTTTGTGGCGAAAGCAAATCCTCTTAGCCGTTTTCCTCCTAAACGCAAAAGTGAGCTTCACCATGCACTGTGTAATATGCTTTCAAACATTTTGGCTCCACTAGCAGATTGTGGAAAGGGCCAATGGCCTCCAACAGGTGTGGAAAATGCACTTACTTTGTGGTATGAAGCTGTTGGACGAATAAGAGGGGTGCTTATCCCTTGGATGGACAGACAAAGCAAACATATAGCTGTAAGATGATTTCAGAGAATATCCTCTTTTTATATGGAGTTCCAGGTGTTTGGTTGCCTTTTAACTCAATATTTGAATTTCTTATCAGTTTCTTTCACAGTATGTTTCTAGATCTCTAGCCTGTTCAGCTACTTCTCTTTCATTATATTTTCAGCAATTTTTTTCTCGGGGAGTTTGCATTTGCACTTTGTCCTATGTTTAATTGACATCTTGTTTTCTTGGCTCTCCTCCTGTTTCTGTTTCTTTGTTATCAATCTGTTTGGAATTTCCCGGATTATGTCATCTCTCTCGTTTTCTCTAACTGTATCCCTGGCTTGTGCTTTTGTGTGATCTTTTCAATTTGTTAGGTTGGGTACCCTCTGGTGACTCTTCTTCTCTGTCTTGGTGATCCTCAAGTATTCCACAATAACTTGAGCCCTCACATGGAGCAACTCTATAAGCTTTTAAGAGTGAGTTTAAGTTTGGTTTAAGTTAAGTATGGGGGAAGGCAAGAGAAGATATGGTTTATATATTTTTTGACAACTGGCTGTCTCGTTAGTTTGATCTGTTGAGGGGTCAGAGGCATATCTTTATGGGCTTTCATTTCTCGTTAGTTTGATCTGTTGAGGGGTCAGAGGCATATCTTTATGGGCTTTCATTTCTATTGTTGCTTTTGCTAGTGCAGGACAAGAACCACCGATTCATGTCCTTGGACTGCCTTCATCGAGTTTTGAGGTTCTACTTAAGTGTTCATGCAGCTAGCCAGGCCCTAAACCGTATATGGGACTACTTAGACAGTGTGACTTCTCAACTCTTAACAGTTCTGAAGAAAGGAATGCTTACTCAGGATGTCCAACATGACAAACTTGTTGAATTTTGTGTAACTATTGCTGAACATAACCTTGATTTTGCCATGAACCATATGATATTAGAATTGCTGAAGCAAGACAGTCCAAGTGAAGCAAAAGTGATTGGTCTCCGTGCTTTGCTTGCCATAGTTATGTCACCCTCAAGCGAGCACATCGGCTTAGAAATATTTAAAGGTACACTTGATAGCTGGTCCTATAACATGTATATATTATCAGTTCAGTTTTGTTAAGAACTATCTAACTGAGCATCATTTTGACTTAATTGCATAAACAGGGCATGATATCGGCCATTACATTCCAAAAGTGAAGGCTGCAATCGAATCAATTTTGAGATCTTGTCACAGGATCTACAGTCAGGCACTTTTGACTTCCTCAAAGACCACAATTGGTAATATGTTTTTAAAAAATGTCTAGAATCAGTTGTGCTTAGCAGCTTGTTCATGAAGTAATAAAAATGTAGTTTAGCATCTTATTCCATTGATTCATGATGGGGATATTTTTTATTCCAGCCCTTTGTTTTAGGATAGGCTGTTTTACTTGCACTGACAGACACTTGATGGATATCCAATGAGTTTTGGATGATTGTCAATAAAGCCTTGTAATTTGAGCATTTGAGCCCAAACTGACCTTGATTAGACAACATTAATTAGTATGGGATGAAGATTTAGTTGAGTTGAGTTATTTAGCTTTTAGAGGCAACAATTGACTACTGCTAGCAGTAACAAATGTAAACATATCCTTATATGCCTTTTCTTTCAACCAAATGGAGAGAGGTGAATAATAATATGAATGATGGGTTATGATTCTCATTTTCCATGGACTTGACCGTGTAGGGTTCAAAAGAGATTGATCTGTGTTATGATGGTGTTTTTTTTTCCTCTGGTCTTGCGTGTATACTTGCCACAACATCCATTGCATTCATGAACTCCTGGCTATTCTCCTTGTTACTTTCTTGTTTTTTTTTCCTGTACATTGCTTTCAATTTGTGCTATTCTTAGATGCAAATGGCTTATATGAAATAAAAATTTATGCTTCCTTAGATGCTGTAACCAAGGAAAAGTCTCAGGGATATCTTTTCCGGTCAGTCCTGAAGTGTATACCATACCTGATAGAGGAAGTTGGCAGAAGTGATAGAATTACTGAAATAATTCCACAACATGGAATAAGCATTGATCCTGGTGTTCGCGAGGAAGCAGTGCAGGTATTGAACCGCATTGTTAGCTATCTTCCACATCGTAGATTTGCAGTTATGAGAGGGATGGCCAACTTTATCCTTCGGCTTCCCGATGAATTCCCTCTTCTCATCCAAACATCATTGGGGCGCCTACTGGAACTAATGCGCTTTTGGAGAAGTTGTTTGAACAATGATCTAGAATTCCAGGCTGATGATGCAAAGCGTGGAGTGCAGCGAAATGATGGATTTAAGAAGTCTTCTTTCCAACAATCTGAAGTGATAGAGTTTCGTGCATCGGAGATTGATGCAGTTGGTCTAATCTTCCTTAGTTCTGTGGACAGCCAGATTAGGCATACAGCATTGGAGTTATTGCGTTGTGTACGTGCTTTAAGGAATGACATACGAGACCGTACATTACGTGAGCAACTGAACCATAATTTAAGAAATGAAGTGGAACCAATATTTGTGATTGATGTACTTGAAGAACATGGGGTGAGACATCCTAATTTGTAGTTTTCCATCTTTGATATTTTTTTGTTTCTGTTCTTTAATTTCATGCAAGTAGCAGTCCTTTGAATGCAAATTTCCTTATCATATTCACAACTTAGAGGTTTCAAAATTACAGGATGACATTGTTCAGAGCTGTTATTGGGACACTGGGCGCCCATTTGATATGAGACGAGAATCCGATGCAATTCCTCCTGAAGTGACACTTCAATCGATCATATTTGAGACTCCTGATAAGAATAGGTGGGCTAGGTGTCTTAGTGAACTCGTCAAATATGCTGCTGATCTATGCCCAAGCTCTGTTCAGGATGCAAAGTGAGTAGATTTTGATTGATATATTAGTACTATCACTGGTTTTTTTCCCCAATTTTACATGTTGAATTGTTGCATTTACTTCTACCGTCATTTGTCCATTGCTGCCATCTGCAATATTTTTTACGATAGAATTGTTAACCGATGCAGTATTCCCATTGTGGGTTTTTGAGTTATTCGTTATTTGATTTACTAAATTGAAAAGGTGTATAGGTTGTGGTTGTGTAAGAATGTGTTGGTTTTATTAGGTTCTCTTGATCTTTGACTACTTGACTAGAAGTGTAGCATAAGCTTTTATGACGCGACGTATAGCGTGGATAGAAGTTAGGGTTCTCAAGCCCTAAAGTTACAGACCCAAGCTATAGAGAAATTTAGAGAAAACTCTGTAGTGTTTTATTAAAAATTTGAATAATAGTCTTCCTTTTTATAAAAGAAACTAGACATCCTTATCCTTGTAGAAAAAGATTCCTAATTAAAACTTACCTAACTAATAGAACTCATCTGGTATTAGAATTTTTATATAGTAAGATACTAATTAAATTAAAAGTCCTAAGCTAAATAGAAAAAATAATCTAAATACAAGGTAAATAAAGACAATCTCACACAGTAACTTCCAAGCTTTATTTGAAGGCCTTCCTAATCTTCAATCATCATGAAATTTTAACCCAGTAAGAAAACAAGGCCTTCAAAATTTTCTGTTAAAATTTTAGTTCGATCTAATGATCAAATTAAAAATTATGTTTTATTTACCAAACTACATCTTGGACTCTTCTTAAACTCATCAAAATCTAAAAATCTTAACCATTAATAAAATAATGCATAAACATTATTATACCAAGAACATGTAAGAAATTTCCCCACGGCACTTTAGGTTCTCATGTCAAATCTATCTTTTGAATTGAGATATGACTATTTAGCTGAAGAAATGAATTGAACTCTGGTTATGATGCTGGTTTGTTCTTGACACTGTTGTTCACATACTTTTCGTGTTTAATGAAGCTCTTCATATCTGTTTATTTTCAAGAAAACTAGATATGGATGATGTCATTTTGTACTCAATTTTAATTGGCAGGGTGGAGGTCATCCAACGCCTTGCTCACATTACTCCCATTGAGTTAGGTGGGAAGGCTCATCAGTCACAAGATGCAGATAACAAACTGGATCAATGGCTCATGTATGCAATGTTTGCATGTTCATGTCCACCAGATAGTAGAGAATCTGGTGGCTTAACAGCTACCAAAGATCTCTACCATCTTATTTTCCTCTCTCTAAAATCTGGATCTGAAACAAACATAGTAAGTACATGTTACTACCAATTCTTCTAGTTCAATGGATTTGTATTCGTTTGCTTCTTTTATTTTGAGTAAGTTTGTTATGAGCCACTATCTAAAAGTGAGTGTCAAAGTGAGGAAAGGGTGCATTAACATTTTTTTTTGTATTTTTAGGCTTAAAATAAGATGCTTAGACATTTAATTCTCCAATCAACCTCTGTTCTTTAACTGGACCTTAATATCTCTTCTTTCTTGGGGAAAAAATCAGCATGAAGGTAAACTTTATGTCATCAGTCCCATCAGGATGGTAATGTCAACATGGATTAAATTTAGGTGGGAGTCCACTAAAAGTGTTTATTTTCTTGTTGCATGTTTTCTAAATGTACCTGTGTTTCTGTTAGCAATCTGTTTGTGCCAGGTTGTCAGTGAATGTTTAGCAATTGAAAGAGCAAACTAAAGCCAGAGGAAGTTGGTGGGTTAAAAATGTGTGATTCTTAATGTTAACGGTAACCAAGTTAGAGAATCATGAGGTCTTATTTTATTTATCTGGTTGTCCTTTGCTGAGAATACGATGTAACCTATATCACAAACTTGATATAAAGTATGTTATACGTCTAAGATTAAGGGAGAGTTGGCACTGGTCTCTTTTTGTTCAGGAAAAAAAAACATTGCCTTTATGGGGAAGTTCTGCTTATTATATTAGAACATGACTCATTTTGGCACTAGGTTATTTGCAATGAACATGAGCATGATGTTCATTCAAATGGTTGGTATGTGAAGGCTAGAGTATGTCACTTAGCATCACTTGTTTCTCACCATGTCTCTATCAAAATATAAAGCTCCTAATGATCTTCACATTCGTTTCTAGTAGGACCTTGGGTATGGGGAAGCCTTATACTTTACTTTCCACCTTTGTCATTCATCCAGATTGTATTATGCCTCCATCTCTAGCCTTTTTCATCTATTGAGTATTGAGAAATATTTCTTGGGAGATTCATCTTTACAGAAGCCAAATGAGTGGAAACCTTATGAGCTTTGTTTACATTTTGAGATTCTAAACTCCCTTTAATTTAAGAATAGGTTAAAAGGATGTGGCCTTTGGGTGTCTGGATATCTTTGCTATAGATATTTATTTTAAACATCTTTCTTAGTCTCCAAATCCTTCTCTTTTTCACATTGTATCTAAAAAAGCAAGATGTTGAGGACTGTCTTTGGACTGCAGTTCTTGATGAGATGAACATGGACTGTCTTTGGACAGCAGCTCTTGATGAGATGAACACTTACGGAATCTCTCTAGGCATTGTTACCTAATATCTATGATAAAACATAGTCATCGTTAGGGAATCCAGCGACAATGGTAGGGGACCTCAGGAGTTTTTTCCTGTAGCTTGAACCAGGATCTTTTCTTTTTGAGGGGAGCAATGGGTATCCTGAGCAGAGTGAAGTCGCTACTATTTTTTTTTTTTTGAGAGGGGGAGCTGTTGCGATTTTTATGTGTTTGTGCTATGTTTGTTGTAATTCAGACTGTGTGAATGGAAATAAGTTTTTTAATCAAAGAATTATTTGTTCTTAAAATAATTGTTGTGGGATTGGACATGTTCTGTGTGAATGGAAATAAGTTTTGTAATCCAAGAAGTATTTGCTCTTAAAATAATTGTTGTGGGATTGGACATGTTTTTTAGCTTCCTTGTGATGTACTGCTATTTAGAGGATTATCTTTAGTTGATATGCTTTGGGAATAGAAGGTCCTTTGATGGAGAATGAAGGCAACGATGGGAATTGGTTTTTATTTATTTAGGAATTTTAATATTGTATGACTATTTTAGATTTTATTAAATAGGGAATATTAGGATTTATATTTAGTAGTTAAATTAGGATTTAGTTTCCTTATTGAATTAAGAATTATTAGGTTTTTCTATTATATTTGTGTTGGTGCATATTAATGTTATTGTTGAATGGTTGAGTTGTTGAATAAAATAAGCACCTAGACATTAATAAGCACCTGGACATTCAGTTATGTTAATGGTTGAATTGTTGAATAAAATAAACAGAGTTTTCTTCAAGATTGATTGCGTCTCTCTTGTATTGCTTTCTCCAAGATCGAGTGTGTCTCTCGTGGTTTGTTTTGTCAAAACCAAGCGAGTCTCTTGTTTTTTGATCCCTTCAAGATCAAGTCTGTCTCCCTTGTTGGTGATTTTGATTTCTATTCTATATTAGCTATCTTGTTTTGTTGATTTTGCTCATCTGGTCCTACATCAACCTTCCATTTTATTTTATTTTTTTCAGATCTCGTGCTTTGGTCATGCAAGATTCCTTATCTTCTTCTGTCTTTTTTCCTTCTTCTAATAAAGTTTTCTTTTATCAAATTACATTTAAGGGCTAATCATTGATTGGTGAGGCAGGTGCTAGCCCATATATGACTGACATCTGATGGTAGAAATTTAGTCACTTCAGTCTACCTTGTGTGAACTGAAATTTGTTTGTTTATTTATAGTGAGCACACTATTTGGCTGGGTTTGCTGTAATGTATTTGTCAGATTGCTTTGTCTTTCCCATTCCTCTTTTTCCCAGGAATATTGCAATTTGTCTTGTGCTTGTAACTTTATCCCTTTGTGGATGCTGAAGAGAATTGAACCCGCTGCTCTCTTCTATTGAACTTGAATCTGTTACCAGTTGCTGTGTGCTAAACATGCGATGTCCCAATCTATGCCATTACATGCCATTATTATCGCAAAGGTGAAAGTGTTAATTGGTCACCAATGGGAAGAGAGGGTGGTTTTCTCCAGTAGACATACTCACTACAAACAATTAGAGGACTTCGATATTGTTAACTTTCATGCCCAAATAATTTATTTGTTATTTATTTATTGCTAATGCTCAAATTGGTTCCTTCAACAGCATGCAGCAACCATGGCTCTTGGCCACTCACATCTGGAAGCTTGTGAAATAATGTTTAGTGAGCTGTCATCATTTATTGATGAGATATCTTTGGAAACTGAGGGAAAACCTAAATGGAAGGTACGGAGTATATAAATGCATTAAACATGATATGTTTGATTTTCATGGATGTTATTTGTAAGTACATGAAGTGTGGGGCATAACCCCTAGTGCAATTCATTTAATATTTGTGTCATAAATTCTGGGGAAAAGTATGTTATTGCTGGTACCCTAAGATGAGTCAATATACCAAAAGGGAAAAAATCCAAGCAGTTTTCTGCATGCAACAAACATCTTCAATCATCATGATTAAACTCATATTACTTGTCAGCATAGACATAGGAGAGTAGATGTTTAAAATTGTAATCCTGCTATCTGTTTCCAGTGTTTGATGTCATTCCTTGATAAGTTGCAAAAATCAAAGTGTTGTCACCTTTAGGTTTTCTATCTATGAAAATTAGCATAGCTTCCCTTTGTGTGCTCCCAGTGTTCCATGTCCTCCTCAATCTGAAGCTATGGCATTTTCTTTATAGTCATTCTTTAAAAGTGTTCAATTGATATCCCAAGAATGTTGATTTTGAAAAGTCAAACAAACATTTGAACTATTAAGTGGAATGGTGCAAAAGGATCTGCATAGCTGACCCAAGCTAGTTTGGGATTGAGGCTTGGTTGTTGTTGCTGGTTAAACCAAACATTTGAGCAAAACTTTCTTTACTTTGTTTCTGGACCGACCCATTTCTTGTTAATTTTAAAGTTGTTCTCAGTTTTCTATCAATCTAAGATGTCATTAAACATTGAATTGAAGAATTGATCGAGGATTAGAGATATGTTCTCTCTTTTAGCCCACGTTGTCAAGCTCCATCTGAGTGTTACTGTAGGGTGTAGGCTGGGTTTGGACCTATCTTCTTGCCAACATACTAAAATATAATCATCACCCAATGTGAAATGGCTGATAAAAATGTCCTTTTCTGCCATATCATTCAATTTTTTTCTTTTTTAATTTCTCAAATTTTGGATTTCAGTCCATACTAATTGGATATCTCATTCTCACAAGGTACAAAGTCAAAAACCTCGCCGTGAGGAACTGCGCATTCACATTGCGAATATATACCGAACTGTTGCTGAGAATATCTGGCCTGGCACACTGGGGCATAAACGACTTTTCCGTCTCCATTATCTCAGGTTCATTGATGAAACAACAAGGCAGATCTTATCAGCACCCCCTGAGAGCTTCCAAGAAATGCAACCTCTCCGCTATGCACTTGCTTCCGTTCTGAGATCCCTTGCACCTGAATTTGTTGAGGCAAGGTCCGAGAAGTTCGATCTCCGAACTAGAAAACGACTCTTTGATCTTCTCCTCTCTTGGAGTGATGACACTGGCAGCACATGGGGGCAGGATGGAGTTAGTGATTACCGACGTGAAGTTGAGCGCTATAAGGCCTCGCAGCATAGCCGTTCAAAAGATTCAATAGACAAAATTTCATTTGATAAAGAACTGAATGAACAAATTGAGGCAATCCAGTGGGCTTCCATGAATGCAATGGCTTCACTTTTACATGGGCCTTGCTTTGATGACAATGCAAGAAAAATGAGTGGTCGGGTGATATCTTGGATCAATAGTTTGTTCAATGATCCTGCTCCTAGGGCTCCATTTGGTTACTCTCCATCAACCCCATCTTATTCCAAGTATGTAGAAAGTGGGCGTGGAGCTGCTGGTCGTGATAGACAAAGGGGTAGTCACCATCGTGTCTCTTTAGCAAAATTGGCTTTAAAGAACCTTCTCCTCACAAACTTGGACCTTTTTCCCGCTTGCATTGATCAGGTACTCCTTTTCCCTTTGTGCATGTACAGTAGAACCACATGCCTGGATTATGAAGTTACTGTTTTTCATTTTTAACAATATGGAAAACAATATCAGCATCTCAATTAGGATTCAAAATGAGATGGCACATGCACACAATACCTTTGGTATTCTCAAGGTTGGCTAGCTTTTTCTCTCTAGGCCAATCTAATTATGCAGCACTGAGCGAGCTTACATTTTTGTTTATTATTAGATCATAAATGATACAGTAGTATCCATAATAAGAAACTAATTATCTCAAAAATTTTGTCCAGTGCTACTACTCTGATGCTGCTATAGCCGATGGTTACTTCAGTGTGCTTGCTGAGGTCTACATGTGCCAAGAGATACCAAAATGTGAAATACAGAGGCTCTTGAGCCTTATCCTCTATAAAGTCGTTGACCCAAATAGACAGATCCGTGACGATGCCCTTCAAATGCTAGAGACACTTTCTGTCCGCGAGTGGGCTGGGGATGGCATTGAGGGTTCAGGAAGCTATCGAGCTGCTGTTGTTGGTAACCTCCCCGATTCCTACCAACAATTCCAGTATAAGCTCTCTTGCAAACTTGCCAAAGATCATCCTGAATTAAGCCAGCTTCTCTGTGAGGAGATCATGCAGAGGCAACTTGATGCTGTTGATATAATAGCACAACATCAAGTCTTAACCTGCATGGCTCCATGGATTGAGAACCTCAATTTCTGGAAACTCAAGGACTCAGGTTGGAGTGAAAGATTATTGAAGAGCCTCTACTATGTGACCTGGCGACATGGGGATCAGTTCCCTGATGAAATTGAAAAACTATGGAGCACAATTGCTAGCAAGCCCAGGAATATTAGTCCAGTTTTAGATTTCTTAATAACAAAAGGGATTGAAGATTGTGATTCAAATGCATCTGCTGAAATAAGCGGTGCATTTGCCACATATTTCTCTGTTGCAAAGCGGGTGAGTCTATATTTAGCACGAATATGTCCACAGCGCACAATTGATCACCTGGTTTATCAATTGGCTCAGCGGATGTTAGAAGATAGCGTTGAACCAGTTGTGCCAAGTGCAAGTAAGGGTGAGGCAAATGGAAATTTTGTGTTGGAATTCTCTCAGGGGCCTGCAGCAGCCCAAATTTCAACTGTTGTGGACACCCAGCCACATATGTCACCATTACTCGTTCGGGGTTCACTTGATGGTCCCCTCAGGAATACTAGTGGAAGTCTGAGCTGGCGAACAGCTGGTGTGACGGGACGGAGTGTCTCAGGCCCTCTAAGTCCAATGCCTCCTGAGTTGAACATTGTTCCTGTAACCGCAGGAAGGTCAGGCCAGCTTCTTCCAGCTTTGGTGAACATGTCAGGTCCTTTAATGGGAGTTAGAAGTTCAACAGGAAGTTTGCGAAGTCGGCATGTTTCTCGGGATAGTGGGGATTACCTCATTGACACTCCAAACTCTGGTGAAGATGGGTTGCATCCTGGAGTTGGTATGCATGGTGTCAGTGCCAAAGAGCTCCAGTCGGCCTTGCAAGGGCATCAACAACATTCACTCACTCATGCTGATATAGCGTTGATTCTACTGGCAGAAATTGCATACGAGAATGATGAAGATTTTCGCGAACATTTGCCTCTTCTTTTTCATGTCACATTTGTTTCGATGGATAGCTCAGAAGATATTGTGCTAGAGCACTGCCAGAATTTGCTTGTTAATCTCTTATACTCACTTGCAGGCCGACACTTGGAATTGTATGAGGTGGAAAATAATGACGGAGAGAACAAACAGCAGGTTGTGAGCCTAATCAAGTATGTCCAGTCAAAGCGTGGGAGCATGATGTGGGAAAATGAGGATCCCACTGTTGTGAGATCTGAACTTCCAAGTGCAGCGCTCCTGTCTGCGCTAGTTCAGAGTATGGTTGATGCAATCTTCTTCCAAGGAGATCTCCGTGAGACTTGGGGTGCTGAGGCACTCAAATGGGCCATGGAGTGCACGGCAAGACACCTTGCATGTCGCTCACACCAGATATATCGTGCATTGCGGCCTAGTGTCACAAGTGACACATGTGTATTACTACTTAAATGCCTCCATAGGTGCCTAGGAAACCCAGCACCCCCAGTTTTGGGATTCATCATGGAAATTCTGTTGACACTGCAAGTAATGGTGGAAAATATGGAGCCAGAAAAGGTGATACTTTACCCCCAACTCTTTTGGGGTTGTGTGGCCATGATGCACACAGATTTTGTTCATGTGTACTGCCAGGTGCTTGAGCTCTGCTCGCGCGTAATTGATCGTTTATCATTCGAGGACCAAACAACAGAAAACGTGCTGCTTTCAAGCATGCCTCGTGATGAGCTTGACACTGGTGGTGACATTGGGGATTTTCAAAGAATTGAATCGCTGGCATCACCCAGTGGGAATTTGCCAGCATTTGAAGGGTTGCAGCCGCTTGTGCTTAAAGGGCTCATGTCTACTGTCAGTCATGGCGTCTCAATTGAGGTCCTGTCACGGATCACAGTGCATTCATGTGACTCAATATTTGGGGATGGAGAGACAAGGCTCCTCATGCACATCACAGGCTTACTTCCCTGGCTCTGCTTGCAGCTCAGCAAGGATACAGTGACAGTGCCTGCTTTGCCACTCCAACAGCAATGGCAGAAGGCTTGCTCTGTTGCTAACAACATTGCACATTGGTGTCGAGCAAAATCATTGGATGGATTAGCCACTGTTTTTGTGATTTATGCCCATGGAGAGATCAAAAGCATCGATACCCTTCTCGCTTGTGTCTCCCCTCTAATGTGCAATGAGTGGTTTCCAAAACATTCTGCCCTGGCTTTTGGACACTTGCTTCAGCTACTTGAGAAAGGGCCTGTTGAGTATCAGCGTGTGATACTGCTAACGCTCAAGTCATTGCTCCAGCACACTCCCATGGATGCTTCTCAAAGTCCACGTATGTATGCAATTGTGTCCCAGCTGGTGGAGAGCTCTTTGTGCTTCGAGGCACTGAGTGTACTGGAAGCCCTTTTGCAGAGCTGCAGTTCATTGACCGGTTCCCACCCTCCTGAGCCAGGGTCATATGACAACGGAGCTGATGAAAAGCTGTTAGCTCCTCAGACCTCTTTCAAGGCTCGGAGCGGGCCCTTGCAATATGCTATGGGTTCAGGATTTGGTACGGGTCACATGCCAGCAGCACAAGGGGGGGCTGAATCAGGGATTCCATCTAGAGAGGTGGCGTTGCAGAACACGCGCCTTATCCTTGGGCGAGTGCTTGACAACTGTGCTTTAGTGAGGAAAAGGGATTTTAGGAGGCTAGTTCCTTTTGTAACAAATATTGGAAACCCATAGTGGTGCTTACAATTATTAATTACAAATGTAAATTAAGGCATCTCCACGAGCGAAAAACTTTGGACTGGTTTGTAAATGATCATCATGTTTTAGTTATAAATAGTTAATCATAAATTAGTGATTATAGTTAGTGTTATCATATGATCAATAGATATCGCAAAATTTTGCAGCTCTGTACAAGATTTTGGTTGGCAGCAATATATGAGCTCCTGTGTGCTGAGAATAATGGTTCTAATCAATTCACCAACTCACGATTTGATCAGTTCAAATTTCAGTGCTAGGCTCTTTGCCTTGCTCTTACCAGTTCTTCCCTGTATGCTAGCCTTTCTAGTCTTTTCAGAAAATTCCCAGACTATTTGCTTGTGCATACATGTTATAAATGCGACCATCTACTTTTTTCAATCTTCACTTCCTCTCCTACAACAAAAAAATAAATAAAATAGATTTCCCATGTGTGATTAACAACTCCCAATGGAATTGATTCTAGCATCTGTCCTCCTAAATCCTCATATTCCCTGTTACGTCCCTTGCTTCGGTAAAGAAAGTTGGGCTCATAAAAAAAAAAAACTCTCATCTAGCAGGTTGTTCCAGCCTCGTGGAACAGCATGGATATGCAGCAACATCCTTGTTTATTTCACCCTATGTCAATGCCACTGTGCAGTTTCTTTGTTTCAATTTCCTACCTGTAACCGCAAGCAATTTCTAGCTTTGAGTCTACGTATAACGTTGTCGAGCTGAGCAGGAATTGCAAGCTAAGGATTTTTCCAAGTTCTCAGGTGAACATAGTATTTGATCCGCAGAGCTAGAAGGCCAGAAGTTTAAGCCCCGTGGAGGGACCATCAAGGGCAGCTAAATCTTCCTTGGCATGTGGCTTTTCTTTTACTTGCAGACGACAAACAAGTGGATTAATGTCTGTCACAAGGAAAATAAATGTATTGCTGATTGAAACCAGAGAGAACGAAACTTTCCCAATTATTCTCAACAAAGTTGAATTTACCCAAATCAATACAAACAAACAAAACCCAATATATAGTTAAGAAGTAGGAGGAGGGTGCTGCTGTTGTTGATACACAAATTTAACTTTAGATTCCAACAACGAAACATACTTGTCAAGAACTGAAATAACAGCTTCAAATTCAGTAACTTGTTTCTCTATCTCCTCAATTTGATGCACATACTCCTCAAAATTACCACTCTTGCCCTTCAATTGCTCCACATATACCCTTAGCCCAGATGCCACATCACCGAACCCTTTGTACTCTTCGCTCACTCTTACATTCATCTTCTCCAGTAGCTCCAACTGATTGCTTGTCCCCTAATAAAAAACCAAAAGCAACGTAAATTAATTGGAATTAAACAACATGGGGAAATGGGTTTTCTTGTTTTGATACCTGGAGTTCAGATTTGACCATGTTTGATACGCTAGTGAAGAGATCGTTGAGTGAATCCGCGAGGTTGTCTTGCTGTTGCATCCCTGCTTCTTTCTC
>Ga0325405_1001303_pt1 | contig 25192 bp, 20 predicted proteins | sample PopdelMetagenome_21_FD_205663 | JGI IMG/M metagenome (GOLD analysis project Ga0325405, IMG submission 205663) | Populus deltoides microbial communities from Bellville, Georgia, United States - Xylem-Control-R2 | ecosystem: Host-associated > Plants > Phyllosphere > Stem > Wood/Secondary xylem...
CGCAAACTGCGTCGCTGCCGATTTCTGCATCGGCAGCGAAAACTGCGTTGCTGCCGATTTCTGCATCGGCAGCGAAAACTGCGTCGCTGCCAAGTCCAGAATCGGCAGCGAAAACTGCATCGCTGCCCAGTCCAGAATCAGCAGCGAAAACTGCATCGCTGCCGATTTCTGCATCGGCAGCGAAAACTGCGTCGCTGCCGATTTCTGCATCGGCAGCGAAAACTGCATCGCTGCCCAGTCCAGAATCGGCAGCGAAAACTGCATCGCTGCCGATTTCTGCATCGGCAGCGAAAACTGCATTCATCATCATCCCTCTCTCTCTAAATATATATATATATATATATTTTCCTTTGGGTGTTTACAAGGTGAATATTTCAAAGATGCTTGGTAAAGAAACTGTCATTTCTGGCTTTGATGTCATGAATCCCTAGACCCCCTTCATTTTTTGGCAGACACACTTGCTTCCAAGCTACATTAGCAGATTTGCATCTAAACATATTACCAGTCCATATAAAATTCCTGCACAGGTTAGTAATCTTGTTAATCACAACAACTGGGATAGGGAAGATGCTAATCCAAAATTGCACCATGCCATGTAGAACCGATTTAATCAATTCCAACCGACCTGTATATGAGAGGAACTTTCCCAGCCAACTCTATATAGTAGATTCCAGCCTGTGAATAAGAGGAGAGAATTGACTGGCTAGAAGCCTGTGAGGGCTGAGAGGGACGCCGAGGTACTTGAAGGGAAAGCTTCCTTCTGTGAACTAGGAGAGGTTGATAATGGCCTGCTTCATATCCTCCGATACACCAGCAAAGAAAATAGAGGATTTAGCTGCATTAATAACAAGGCCAGAGGACTCTCCAAAAACTTGAAGTTGCTGGAGGAGAATGTTAATAGAGGCCATGTCACAACGGCAGAGTAGGAGAATATCATCAGCAAACCCAAGGTGACTAATTTCTAAAGCTTGGCATTTGGGATGAAAGCTGAAACCCGAAAGATGAGTGTTGCTTTTCAGTAATCTAGAGAAGTACTCCATGCAGATAATGAAGAGGTATGGATATAATGGGTCTCCTTGCCGAACACCACACTTGCCAGGGAAGAAACCAAAGAGATTACCATTTATGCAAACAGAGAAGGAGGCAGTCTCAACACATTTCATAACCAGATGAACAAACCTAGCAGGGAACCCTAAAAGGTGCAGGAGATCACGAAGAAAAACCCACTATACTGTATCAAATGCTTTCTTGAAGTCAATCTTGATGGTGGTGCGGGGTGATACAAGTTTTCTCTCATAACTTCTCAGCAATTCTTGCATGAGATTTATATTATCTGCCATGAGTCTCCCACCAAGAAAAGCATTTTGAGAGGGACTAATGATATCATTTAGAACGTGAGCCAGCCTCCTTGCAAGTTTCTTGGAGATAACTTTGTAAGTGACATTGCAGCAAGAAATGGGTTTGTAATCTGCAGCAGAGTTGGCAGTGGCTGACTTGGGAACAAGAGCTATGGTAGAATGGTTAAGCTGCTTGAGAAGCTCCCCTAAGGCAAAGAAGTCCTTCACAGCTGAACAGAAGTCTGCCCCCACGATGTTCCAAGCTTTTTTAAAGAATGCAGAAGTGAATCCATCCGGGCCTGGTGCTTTATTATCATCCATACTGAAGAGAACCTGTTTAATGTCATCAGCCGAAACTGGAGCAAGGAGATAAGCATGGGAATCAACATTAATGCAGGCTCCACTTTGTACCACATCTGCACGCAGTGGAATAGTGTGTTTGGATGTTCCTAGTAACTCTTTGTAGTACGAGACGAACTCTCTACCCACCTCTTCAGCCGAAGTAGTTAACATACCATCACTTCTAACAATGGCAGGAATGTGGCATCTTCTGTGTCGCTGGTTCATTAAAGAGTGAAAGAATCTAGAGCCCTTGTCACATTCTTTAAAGAAAGCACACTTCAACTTTTGGCTGAAGAACATTTTTTCAGCTGATTTAAGATTAACAAGGTTTAGCCTCAGTTGCTTTTCAAGAGCAAGGAGCTGATCCTTGTCTATGTCATTCTGTAGAAGGAGCTGAGTATCATCCAGGACCTTTTCAGCTCTAGCAACTCTCTCCGAAATATGGCTAAAATGAAGGTTGTTTAGTGACCTTAAACCTCCCTTTAGCTGTTTGAGTTTTTTGCAGAGGATATACATGTGTGTCTCGTAGGCATCCAAAGACCAATTCTGAGAGACGGTTTCCAAGAACTGGGGATGAGCTGTCCACATGTTGAAAAATTTAAAGTTCCTTTTGCCCTGAGGTGCCCGAAGTCCCAGCTGGACAGTAGATGGAGAATGGTCTGAAAAAGCCCCTGGAGTTCCAAAATGAACGTGTGCCATTTGCTGCATAGAGCACCAATGGGTGTTCACCATCACCCTATCAATCTTTGTCCAGACTGTGCCGTTTGTCCATGTGAAGTGGGAGCCTGTAGAATTCAAGTCAGCAATCCCAAGATCAGAGCAACACTCCCTAAAGTCTGAAATTTCATAGGTAGATACTGGCTCCCCATTGTGCTTGTCCTCTTGAGAGAGGATTGAGTTAAAGTCACCAAGGAGAAGCCATGGAGAGTCCACACTCCATCTTCTAAGGTCTGCCCACAAAGTCCTCCTGACCGAAATGGTGTTGAAACCATATATGAAGGTGGCTGTAAAACAAAATTGTTGCACCAAGCTTATAACTAGAACGTGAATCCCCTGAGCAGAGAAGTGAAGCATCTCAACCTTCACTGTTTCAGGATTCCAAAACACAACTATACGGGCATAAGCTGCAGCTCCAGCATTGCTTACAAACTGCCAAGTCTTCAACCGTAGCTTTTGCAGACATGCTACTTTTGATAGAGACAACTTGGTCTCTAGGAGACCACATACATCCAGCTTTTTACTCTTCATGAGGCCAGAGACCTCATGTTGCTTGAGAGGGCTATTAAGCCCCCTCACATTTCAGCAGTGAACAATCATGGGTAAGGGAGGGTGGGGGCAATCCCACCACTACCAAAACTTCTATTAGGAATCTTCTGAACCGAGCTCCTGGTGAGCGCACTTGAACCTAGACGATGGGGAGCTTTATTGCCAGCTATGTCAACTGAGAGGGCAGAAGCTTTCCCCTTGGAGGAAACATTTCGCTGAGGTGGCGGGTTACATTCAGCTGGCAAGGATGTTGACGTCTACCACTTGTTCACTGAGTTATGTTTCTTTTTACGAACAGTTTGCCACTCCTCTGAACATGCAGCTGTGGACTGGGAACAAGGTAGGGCATCTTGAGCCACACAAGACTCTGTGGGGATAGTGGGAGCATCAAGTTCAGGGCCAACCATTGGAGGGGGAGCAACATGGGAGGCTTTAATCGGGGGAGTTGCAGCAGACGGGCCATCAACCAGGGTATCAACAATAGGGTTGAGACGAGTAAAAACACTTCCTTTGCCCGTGACATTTTCTTTGGAAGTTGCATGAGCAGAGCCAGCCTTCTCAATTGTTCTGGCCTCTTCTTTACTCTTAGAGCACGCCCCTGTGGAGTGACCTAGCACTTTACAGTGCTTGCAAAATTTGGGCAGCGTCTTATAGATAACCCTTTGGATAAGTGTGTTTCCATTAGGCAGTGTAACATTGATGGAGGATCTAAGGTCAGCTAGGAGCTCAACTTCCACAAGCACCCGGGCATATGAAACTCTCTCCTTGGTGGCAGTTAATTTGTCACACTGTAAAGGCTTGCCCAGGACACTTGCTAATTTTGATAAGCATTTAGGCGTCCAACACTTTAATGGCAGGTTTGGGAAATTTATCCAGACAGGAACTTTGGACATTTCAGAATTTGAAAAATCAAAATACTCAGACATATGACGCAAGATAAGAGGTCTACTGTATACTAGGTATGGCCTTCCACACAACACAGAAAATTTATCTTCTTCATTTTGAAACTTATAGACAAGCCAACTCGATTCATGAATGATAAGCCGAGCTTCACATTTCCATACATTCCCAACGATGCTATTTAAAGCTCTGTAACCAGGAAATTTGCCAGAAACATAACCAATGGCACACAGTTTCCAATCATCACAGGAGTGGTCTAGATCAGCTAAAAAAGAACAGGATTGAATATCATGTAAGGCTGAAAAGTGCATAAGCTTTGGACAAGATGAGACGTTTCTGTTGGAAGAGAATAGATCTCTCTATTGTCCATTAATAGGCAGGGGAACAGGAGGGTTACCTGCTTGAACAGAGCTAGACGGGGTAAAGGTGGCACCTTTGGGACTAGCTTGTGGTACTGGAACCACCGAGGGCAGAGAAGCAGGCAGGTCAAGAGCCACCGGAGCGGGAGAAGATGGTGGGGGAGAAGTTTCATAGTCTTCCTCAGAACAAGAGAAATCAAGTTGTTCTTCTCCAAGTTCTTCGTCTTCAGAACGATCCACCTCAAGGAACCCATCAAGAGATGATTTTGTGTTGTCCACCGGAGACCCATCTGCCTCTCTGGCAGAGCTTGAACCTGCATCGTAGGGTGGGATGATAGTAGGGGAGGGGGTAGATCTGCTCTTGGTATATGGGAAATAGCACCATCAAGTGTACCAAGAGCTGACTTGAGACCAAGAACCAGCGAACCACCTTGGTTTGTGTGAGATGGAACAGGAGCTTGCAATGGAACCTGTAGACGCTTGACATCTGCTGCAGGTTTCCGTTTGCTTTTTGCCATTTGAGAAAAAGAGCGGGAAAAGAAGGGGAAACGGGTTGAGAGAAGTGGGTTACAGATTGAAGGAAACAACTTTGGGATCAGGAGCAGAGGACGACCATGAACACGAGAGAAAACAACTTCGGATGGAAGGAGAGCATCTCTCTCTTGTTTCTCTCTCTAGCCGCTACTTACTCATTGCTACTGAGAGCTCTTTTTTTTTTTGATCAAATGTAAGAATATTATAGATCAAAAAGGTGCTGGAGACCAGCAATACAAGGAAAAGGGAACAAAGTCCCTTGACCAAATCAAAAGCAAGACAAGCGTGTTGAATAGAAGGCAAAGGGAACAAACTCCCTTGTACAAACCATAAGCAAGACAAGCTTACTGAATAGAAAATCTTAAGGGAACAAACTCCTTGAAGCAAGAGGAACAGAGTCCCTTGAACAACCAAAGCAAGACAAGCTTGCAGAACATAAAGTAAAGGGAACAGACTCCCTTGTACAACCAAAAATCAAAGGGAACAGGCTCCCTTGAATACAGGAAAATCATCCTAGCAGACAAGCAGCTGCCTAGGAACCAAAAAACCAGCAACATCAGAGAGGAGTATCTACGTCCATCTCAGCAGACCATAATAGGTAGAACCTCCAATATAATCCGATCAGTAACAGCCACCACACAAAGTGTAGTAGTGGAGATAAACCGAAGCAACAATCCAGTCATCCTATAAAGCAAACCCACTACTCAGCACAGCAACATGCAAGGGGACCATATCTTTGGGGAGAGAACCTCACCCTAATGGATTCCTACCAAGCAGGCAAAAGACAGAGCACCGAGCCAGCAGAGGGAAGCCGCCATCAGCTTCCACCTGAAGGACAATCACCAACCAAAACCGTTCCAGCAAGAGGCGCAGGAATATTACATCAAAGCAGAGACCCAACACCCAGGGGCCATGCATCAGCAAGCCACACCATCAGTAGCCCAAACAAAGAGGGGAGAGAGCCTCACCCAGGCTGTTGGGATCCATAGCATGGATAGAGGGAGGCTAGCCTAACCAGATCTTTGCAGCAAACCAGAAGCAAGTCAACTACTGCATATAGTAGCCACCAGACATCAACGAAGGGACGCCAACCAGACCCAAGCTTGCAGTAGCCAAGGAACACACTTTCCAAGACAGACCAGCAGGATAGGGCAGAAACAGACAAGCCAGGAGCCATGCAAGTCCCATAGCCAACCAAGTATTCACAAACCAGTAGCATCTAGAGACCCAAACAGGACCCCAGAACATGCATGGAAACCCTTCGAAGGGTGACACTCTGCAATCCAAGCTGCTGACAGCAACAATATACATAGCAGCGGTGTTAGAATGGACTCCACAGCAGGAGCAAACATCACGCTAACCAAAACACCATGAGGATAAATCCTCAAGTGCAAGCAGAGGGTACAAAGCCCTAGTAGGCGAAGAGATCCTTTGCATTAACCCAGTAGCATCTAGCTACCCAACCAGCAAAACAGAGGCTTGCAAACCAGCACTGCATCAGCACCATTGCAAACCATAGCAAACCAAGGACAGAGTCCAGCAAACTAAGCTGCGAGAAGCAGCACCCAGTCAGCCGCAAGTGGCCCTCCAATAAACCCAAGATGGCAGTAGCCAAAGAATACGAGCAAGCCAACATTCCAAGGCAGACCAACAAAGAAGGGCAAGAAAGAGCAAGAATAAAGCCCTGCACAAAGCAATTGGGGAGAGAGCCTCACCCAACCAGATCTTTGTATCAAGCGATATAAGAGTAGTGAATCATCCGCACATCATCTCCAGCAGGCCAAACCTGCATCACGGTGTTGATTGATACTAGAACAGTCTCCATCCAGCATTCTCCACTTAGTAGTGAGCTAAAGAAGGAAAGATCCCCCCATTTCCTTCAAGCAAAACAATATGCTTGTAGAGCTACAACAAAGAGCACTACAAATGTAGCCCAAGCATTGGGGAGAGAGCCTCACCCAAACTGATGGAATCCATATCATCAACAGAAAAAGAACCATGGTGGAAGCAGACTCCACAAGAGCCCAAGAAGAGCAGCCAGAACAGACTTGCAGGATAACCAATATGGGACAAGGGGGCATGGAGTCTGAAATTTAGGGAGAGACCCTCACCCAGCCAAACAAAGCCTCAATTGGCAAAGAAACCTTCACCTAGACAAGTCCCATAACTCTCCCACGACTGAACCAGCTTGACATGCAGACATAAACCATCCACTAACAGCAAGGAAAATTCAGGCCAATCCAACCAGAACCAGCAACTCAGGTTGAGGACAAGCCAGCAACAAAAGCAGCAAGCAAAGACATATTCAAACAGTAAAAAACAGGGCCAGGGCAGCATACAAGTAAGCTACCACAGACAGTCGATAGTCAAACCCGTAGAGACTACCGAGATACCAGTAGCATATCAACAACACATCCAAGAGAAACCAGACATACACATGGCAGAGATAACAAAGTGCAAACTATCAAAGAAGCGTGAGGTGGGCAACCCCATGCTATGCCAGGGCAAGCATGCCACTAAAAACCCAGGGAAAAAGCATCACAGAGGAGGGAAGATAGGAGAGAACCTACCATGGCCAGAAGCTCTGTGGAGAAGATAAAGAGAAGTAACCCTGGTGTGGAATCAACAAAGAACGCCATCAATCCATCCACGATAAAGAAACCACGGATGCATCGTCAAAATCCCCAACATCCCTAGCTTCGAAGGCTGAGCTGAGTGACATAGGCACAAAATGCAGACTTTCCCCATGATCAACATAGATTAAAGCTCAAAGAATGGGGAAGACAACAACCAGACCACCAATTAGGGTTTGGGAACTTGTCGCGTGCTTGCTGGTTCTGCTCGGGAAGAAAGAGAATCCAAAAGCATCCCAACAAAATAGATCCTAGGCTTCAGCAATTGATGCCCAGAAGGGAGAACCAGAATCTTAAAAAAAAACAGGAAGATAGATGCAAAGCATACTCGCAGAGTGTGTGCAACCAGATGGCGCAATCAAGCGCCTTCATGGACAAAATCTAGATCGTGAGCACCAGCAAAGGAGCCACGATGCCCAAAAAAAAAGACCCAAGTCATCAGTAAATGACGTGAAGACAGGAGCTCAATCAAAACCAGGAGAGCAGACTAGAGGAGACGCTTCTTTGGGGAGAGCGTCTCTCTCTAGTCTCTCTCACTACTACTAAGAGCTCTTTCTTTACTGAGAGCTCTTTTTTTTTTTTTTTGATCAAATGTAAGTATTGTATAGATCAAAAAGGAGCAAGACAAGCTTGCAGTACAAGCTGGATACCAGCATGACAAGGAAAATAGAGAAACTGACAAAGGGAACAGGCTCCCTAAGAGATCATGAAAGCAAAACACTGAAAAAGTAATAACAGTGAAAAAACCCACAATGGTTATGAGAGGAACCAAAGCGTGTAGGGTTCCCAATCTAACACAAAGCATAGACAGAACAGAGGGCAATAGGAACCCAAACCAAAATAATCTCGGGAACAGGCTCCCAAGAAAAAACCAAAAAACAGCTTCAGCCTAACACATCCAAAAACCTGCAGCATCATATGTCCCCCAGCCAAAGAGACACCGACACGACGACAGCTCAGGAGCCCAAGATATCAAGCAGCAAGTTGATGAGGATGAATCAGCTACAACTGCTGGATAAAGAGATGAATGAACTCTAAGCTGAATAGACCGGATGGAAGAACCCACAAGCTGGAACCAGAGAAGTCGATGAGCATGGGAGGAAACCATGCAAGCCATGTAGCAAATCCACACAAGCAGAACGGCGCCAGACAATGGGAATCAACAAGCAACCAGGAAATGCTCCCACGTGGAAAGGGAATGCAAGCAACAACAAGAGGAACCAGCCAATTGTGAGAGCACACAGCAGCAATAGACAAAGTGAAAAGGATTTATGAGATGCTGCAGCAATAAATGAAAAGCCATGCTACCATGAGAAGCACCCACGTGGAAAGAAATCACCCATCCATACAGAGAAGTAGAGAGCCATCATTGTAGACACACAATACTGCACTGGCAGCCAAGAACAGGTGGCAAAAATTCAGCTATGCAGATAAAGGAAACAGTGAACCAGGACCAGTGTCAACAAAAGCAACTATCAGCTGGAGCATGAAGCAAATAAGGCCACATGCAAGAGGATGCAGAGCCCTTTCATCATCACCAACAGAGAACAAAGTGTAGCCAATCATAAGCTTCCACCCATCCAAATTAAAAGAAAAAACCATGCAAAAGCTGTACAGAAGCCCATGCATGCACAGACCACGTATTACAACTCAACTGCTCAGCAAAGCAACGGCAAAGGCAACATGCAGGAACGACCATGCACTTCCAGCCCTCAACTTGCCCTCATCATGCAAGGCCAAATGACTTGCAAACCAAACCATAGACTACCCATATCTCTGAAATATCAAGCAGTCGCAAACCAGCCCGACCGACCAAGGCACTAAAACAAATCACCAGGCAACAGGGATGAGTGAATGATCCTTCTCATGGAAATGGAGGATCATGTAGAAGATGATTTGGAACTTCCGAAAGAGATGGGCAGGAGAAGTACTTGTGCCATCAAATATTCTTTTATTTCTTTCTTCCCAGATCAGGTAGACTAGAACGCAGAGAGAGACCCTTTGCATTCTAGCAACCAAGTTCTTCTTTTTGCAGGGTAGACCTCTAACTGCACTAATGAGGGTGGACATACGTCTGCTCAACTTTAGCCAGGATTTGACTTTGTTCCACAAAGAAGAAGTCCAGTTACAGCTAAAGAATAAATGTCCATGGCTTTCCTCTGCCTGCCTACAGAACATGCATAGTGTGTCAATGGGAGCAAAATGTAGTCGGTCCTTAGTTCGAAGCTTCCCAAGCATGGCCAGCCATAAAATGAAATTATGCTTGGGAAGGGCCCATTGCTCCCAAACTATCTTCTCCCAGTGGACTGCTGAGCTTTGATAATGGAGAGAGGCATAAGCATTAGAGGTGAACCCATTTCCATGTTGCGCCCAGCCTACCATCAAATCAATAACTTGTTGTTGCCCCCTATATAGTTCAACAAGTTGGTTTTTGAGAAGGATGATTGATTTCCACAACGGGGAGGAGGTCTTTTGAGCATGGGCATTCCAAATGGAGTGAGTGTTTAAATAAAAGTGATGTATCCATTTAATCCAAATGGAATCTTGCTTCAGATGAATGTTCCAGAGGTGTTTTGCAATGTAGCAGTTGTTACGAACTTGGATATCAAGCAATCCCAAACCCCCTTCATGCTTTGGTAGGCAGACAGCTTTCCAAGCCACAAGAGCAGACTTATTTCTGTGAGTATGTCCTGTCCATAGAAAGTTTCAACAAAGGCAGGTGATTTGTTTAATAACAGCGCATGGCATAGGGAATATACTAACCCAGAATTGCACCATCCCATATAAGACGGACTTAATAAGCTCAAGCCTTCCTGCGTAGGTAAGGTGCTTACCCATCCATCCCTGAATAGTTGCTTCCAATTTATGCAGGAGGGGAGAATACTGGCTAGCAAGGAGCCTGTGAGGGCTTAGAGGAACCCCAAGATATCTGAAAGGGAAGGAACCTTCAGAGAAGCCAGTGTCTAACAAAATAGTTTGCTTCAAATGATCAGCCACTCCACCGAAAAAAATTGATGATTTGGAGATATTAATATCCAGGCCGGATGTTTGTCCAAAGAGTATTAATTGTTGGAAAAGCACCTGGACTGAATTCCTATCCCCTCGACATAGCAGGATGATATCATCAGCAAAGGAAAGATGAGATAGACCAAACGGCTTGCCTTTTGGATGGAACCGAAAGGATGGATTCTGAGATGCTAAGCAAAGCATCCTAGAGAGGTATTCCATACAAATGATGAATAGATATGGTGATAGCGGATCCCCTTGTCGAACACCGCATTTACCTGGAAAGAAACCAAAGAGCTCTCCATTGACAGCAACTGAGTATGAAGCTGTTTCAACACAAGTCATGACAAGGTGTACAAATCGATCAGGGAAGCCAAGAAGGAGAAGCAGATGCCGTAAGAAATGCCATTGAACTGAGTCAAAGGCTTTTCTGAAATCAATTTTTATAATACATCTAGGGGAGGTTCTTTTCCTTTCATATTGCCTTAGCAACTCCTGCAGGAGATTGATATTGTCACCCATATGTCGACCACCCAGGAAGGCATTTTGCATGGGGCTGATGATGCCATCAAGGACACGCCCCATTCTGTCAGCTAGAATTTTGGAGATGATCTTGTACACTACATTACAGCAAGAGAGGGGCCGAAAATCACTAGCAAAAGAAACATGCGCAGTCTTTGGCACCAAAGCTATAATACAATGATTTGTCTGCTTGAGAAGCTGACCCGATTGGAAGAAGTCTCTCACCGCAGCACAGACATCTTGACCAACCACATCCCATGAATTCTTGAAGAACAAAGAGGAGTAACCGTCAGGTCCTGGTGATTTTGTATTGCCAATACTGAAGAGGGCCTTTTTGATATCATCATTTGTGACAGTAGCTAGTAAAGCAGAATGCAAGGTGGGGTCAAGACGGGGACCACAGCTGATAACGGACTCATCCAAAGGGGATGTGGCTCGCGCAGTACCTAGGAGTTGCTTGAAGAAGCTGACAAAGACATCCCCTACCTCACTCACAGAAGTTGTGAGGGAACCATCAGCACGATGAATAGCAGGAATGAAGTTCTTCTTGTATTTCTGATTCATCAAGGCATGAAAAAAGCTAGTCCCTCTATCACTATCTTTGAAGAAGTTACATTTCAATTTCTGGCTATAGAACATTTTCTCCGATGATTTAAGGTTAACAAGTTCTAGCCGAAGCTTGATATCCTGAGTCAGCAGTTGCACATTGTCCCTGTCTTCTTGAAGCAAAGATTGATGTTGCTCCAGGGCAGCTTCAGCTCTGCAGACTCTCTCTGAAATGTGACTAAAGTGGAGCTTGTTAAGCTGCTTCAAGGGACCCTTTAGTAGCTTAAGCCGCCAGCATAGAATATACATTGAGGAGCCATAGACTTCAGCATGCCAGTGCTCTAATATAAGAGATTGATAGTCAGGATGCTCAACCCACATGTTGAAAAACTTGAAACTAGCTCGCCTTGGCTGATGCTGGGGCCCAATGCTAACCAAAATGGGAGAATGATCTGAGAAGGCACCTGGGGTGCTAAAATGAACATGGGCAGCTCTTTGAAGACTCAGCCAGTTAGGATTAATCAAGACTCTGTCGATCTTGCTTCAAATCTTCCCATTTGTCCAGGTGAAATGACTACCTGTGAAGTTGAGGTCAGAAAGACCTAACGTAGAGCAACAGGTTCTGAAGTCAGCAACTTCATACGAGGAGACAGGCTCTCCATTATGTTTGTCCTCTTAAGATAAAATAGAGTTGAAGTCCCCTAGGATAAGCCAAGGAGAGTTCGGGTTCCATCTCTGCAAGTCTTCCCAAAGAGCTCTGCGAGCAATAATGGTGTTAAAACCATAAACAAAAGTTGTAGTAAAGGAACAGTGAGTCACCAAACAGGTGATGGTGACATGGAGACCCTGAGCAGAAAGATCAATGAGCTCCAACTTAACAGTAGCAGGATTCCAAAAAACCAAAATACGAGCAGTGTTAGATGCTACAACATTAGACAAAAACTTCCAATTCCTGAGCCGGAGTCTGTGCATGAAAGAAACAGCAGAAGAAGCCAGCTTGGTTTCAACAAGACTACAAACATCTAATTTATTCTTCTTCATGAGGCTTACGACCTCATGTTGCTTGAGGGGGCTATTGAGCCCTCTCACATTCCAGCAGTAGAGCTTTATGGAGGGGGGGTGGAGAGTAACCCCTCGCCCCTATTAGGGACATTACCAGAACGTTGCTGAGCCTCCCTCCTTAAAGGCAGACCTTTTGGACAAGATGTGAAGTGGCGTGAAGCGCCTGAAACTACAACAGATTTGCCCTTATCTGCCCTAGATCCAGCTATAACAGAGGTTGGTACTGAAGTGGTGGAGGGGACAAGTCTTGGAGGTGGGAGCAGATGATCGCACTGAGGCATATGAGCAGCAGCTCCTTGAGCTGAGCAAGGCTCAGTATGTGGGGGCACTGTAGAAGGTTGTGAGGGTGTAGGCTTGTGCTTCAGTTTTCTGCGATTAACAATCTCCCATCCTCCAGGGGCAGCAACATCAGCTTCCTTTTGAGAGACAAGCTCAACATCACCCTGTTTTGGAGGGGGAACACAATCATCAAGCAAACTGGCCTCTGATCGATCAACAACAGGGTTGCCTACTTGGGGTCCCAACCGGTGAAAAACAGAATCCCTTCCAGTAGGAGCAGGATCAGGGGCAGGAGTCTGTTGTTGTGCAGGAACAATAGGAGGGGAGAATTTTGTGCACGTAGAAGTAAGGTGTCCAAGGATTTTGCAATGTTTGCAAAAACGGGGGAGGGTTTCATACACTACTTGTTGATGAAGCAAGCTACCATTAGGCAGAGAAACTTCAACAGAGTATGGTAAGTCAGACAACAAATTAACTTCCACGAGCACCCTGGCATAGGAGAGTCTAGACATTGTAGAGGTAAGCATGTCACTTTGAACAGGCTTGCCCAGGACACTGGCGATCTTAGATAAGCATTTAATGGACCAGCACTTGAGTGGGAGATTAGGAAACTTAACCCAGACTGGAATAGTGTGCATGTCTGAGGAAGAGAATTCAAAATATTCTGGCATTGCTCTAAGGATGAGAGGCCGCCCATAAACAAGGTAAGGACCTCCAGCTAGAACATTTAGTTTGTCCGCTTCATTGGTAAATTTAAAGATCAACGAACCAGAGGCATGAATAGTTAAGGAGGCCTCACAGTGCCAGGTGGTGGTAATAAGGTTTTGAATGGCTTTAAAGCCAGGGGAACGACCAGCAATATACCCAACAAGACACAATTTCCAAAAATCACATTTAGAGTCCATATCATCATCATCCAAAATACAACCTCTAGTTTTAGTGAGAGCAGAATAGTGAAGGAGTTTAGGGCACCTGGTAGTGTCACGGTTAGACTTGAAAAGATGATGCCAAGTGCTAGGAGGAGGCTCAGGACTGGTACTTGCAGTGGCAGTCAAAGGGACAGTGGCGTCCATAGGAGTCTTCGGGGTAGACAGGGCTGAAACAGCAGCCAAAGCAGCCTCAACACATGGGGGGCAAGAGGTTGACTGGGTGACCACAGGGGAGGCAGAAAGACCAGGAGTCGCTGCAAACACCAGAGTGGAGAAGAATTTGGAGCCCCCTTCATAATCCTTTTCCGCTGAATCAAAATCAACTTCCTCATCATCATAACCAACGTCATCCGAACAATCTTCAACAAACACATGATTGATGTTAGGGGATGGATCAACATGATATTGGGACACAGGGTCATGTGAGGGAGATTGGAGATGAGGGCTAGAATGAGGGCAAACAGGGGCTAAGATAACAGGCGGGCTGGAATTTGAATTTGAATTTGGGGGAACTGTAGCATGAACAGTACAAGGAAGAGGCTGAGGTGGTAAAGCAAGAACAGCGGTATCATTGATAAGCTGAGCATCAGCTTGAAACTTTTATTGTTTCAAATGGGATTTATGGGACCCAACCTTCTTTTTGGACGCCATAACCAGAAGGAGCTAAGATGAACAGAGAAAGAGACAAGAACGCAAACAGTGGAAGAGATCAATGTACACGAGGGAAAAGCTTCAAAGGGAAGGAGAGCATCTCTCTCTAATTTCTCACTCTAGATCTCACGCTGAGAGCTCTTTCTTCTTCTTTTTTTTTGATCAAATGTTAGAAGTATATAGATCAAAAAGAGTAAGACAAGCTTGCAATACAGGCTGGAAACCAGCAAAACAGAATATACACTGGCCAAGGGAACAGGCTCCCTTGTCCATAGTAAAACATGAAAGGCGAGTGCTGTGGAACATGCTCCCCAGCACAAGCCAAGCAGAGAATATGGATCCCCTATACATTGATCCAGAGAAACAACCTACAACCAAAAGCATGGGAACTAGGCTCCCACAGTGAGCAACAGATGAACCAAAGCATGAACAACCCTCATGCAGAGCATAGTAGACTACAAAAAGCGAAACAACCTTAGGAATCCCCAAACAAGAAGACTTCCAGCAGCAGACCAACAAACAGGCTGGACAACAATGAGCCAGCAAACCAGCCAAACTTCCCAAAATAGAGCACATCAGGCAACAGAATCCCCACACCAGGGCATACCAGGAAGCAACCTACCATCAGCAGAGCAGGCTCCCTAACCATTAGAATGTACCGATCCATTAAACCCAGAAAGCTTGAGCAGTAGGCGCCCAAAGCTGAAACACATCAAGCAACCCAGTAAAGGGAAGATAGGGCTCAGCAGGAGGGCTTAATAGCAAAAGATCCAAATTGCATGGGCCATGCAAAGTGCACCAACAACTAGCAGAGGAGCAATCAGCAGGGGGCATGCACATGGAGACAGCCTGGACCCTCCGACATCCAACCAGCAGCAAAGGACAGCCAAAGACTAGTAAAAAAAAAAGGAACAAAAGCTCCCAAATAGGAACCAAATCATGAACAGCCGTCATGAACAGTTCTCATGCCACATAAACCAAAGTCAATATGCATGAGCCATGCACATGACAACAACATCCAGCAGAGGAGCAATCAGCAGGGAACAAATACAAGGAGACAGTCTGGCCCCACAGACATCCAACCAGCAGCAGAGACAACAAAAAAAGGTTTCCAGAAAGGAGAACGACTCCCAAAAGGTTAAGCAAAAGCATGAACAGTCCTGATGCAGGACAAAGAAAAATGTAAACTAGGGAACAAGTTCCCACTAAGCCTAACAAAAAAGGCAGCAATAGATTGCTGTACCACAGCCCTACCAATAAGTGCACAAGCAGAACATAACAACAACAATAAACAGCAAGAGCCAAGCTGAAGAAGCCATCACAACCAATTACGGCAACAAGATGAAAAACCTGCCAAGCAAAGCAACCCTGAAACAGAAAAACATACAAAACCCCACAAAGGGAATGAGCTCAAAGCAGCGGAGGAGCCACCATAGAGCTGCAATGCCACCAGGAGCTATAGTGGCGCAGTACGGGCCGACTCCTCTGAGTTAGTAGAAGCAGGCAGCGTGGAAGAGGCTAGTTGACCCAAATGTTGCTGTGTAGCCAGGGGAGCAGAGGAGCAGTTGAGGAACTGCCAGGAAAGTGGAAGTCCAGGGGGCCCCTGACCTGGAGAAGGACCAACTGCAGAAGAGGACACTTTGGCCAAGGAAATCTTGGTCCTCTTACGCCCTGGGGATGGTAGCCTCCACGAAGAGGAAGGACTAGTCACCTTGGGCAGAGAGGCAACAAAGGGATCCGTCAAGGGGTAGGAGCCAGGCTGAGGTGAAGGTGCAACAGTTGATTTAACTATAGTGGGAGAAGCAGCTATGTGGCCGTCCGAGGAGCTAAGCTTGCGCTTAGAGGGGTTATCCTTACACGAGGAAGTGGAATGCCTCATGGATGCACAGTTCTTACAGAACCAAGGAAGTGATTCGTAAAGAACCTGTTGACCCAAAGTGGAGCCATTGGGAAGCTGAACAGAGACCAAATCAGGCAAAACACCAAGCAAATCAACCTCAACGAGAACACGAGCATACGATAGTTTAGACTTGGCGGATGTTGGTTCATCACAATACAGAGGCTTGCCAATCACACTAGCAAGTTTGGACAAGCACAGGAGGGTCCAGCACCAAATAGGAAGATTCGGAAAGCGCACCCATAAGGGAATCTTCGACAGGTCAGGAGGGGAAAAGTCAAAAAAATCTGGCATGACTTGCAAGATTAATGGCCGGCCATACACAGCATATGGTCCCCCCCTAAAGTGTTCAGCATGGCAGATTCAGAGAGAAACTCAAAAACCAACCATCCCGAATCATGCATGACAAGAGAAGCATGATACTGCCAATTTTGAACAATGAATTGGGACAATAAATTATAGCCAGGACATTTGCCCGCAACAAACCCAATCAAATAGAATTTCTCATCTATGGGTGATACATCAGATTCTAAGAATTTACAGGATGCTGTGGATGAAACATTAGGGAAATGAACAAGACCAGGAAGGGAAGAGGAACCTGGTACATTATGCGAAACAGCCAAATGACCAACGAGGGCCGGAGGGGAATTGGCCGGAGCTCCAAGAGAAGGAGAAGGAAGCACCCCGTCGCGTGACAGAGCCCTAGACCCCACAGAGTGAGCCAGTGGAACCGCTTGAGAACCCCCAAGAGAAATCCCTTTGCGGGCACAAGAAGAAGAGGAACTGGATCGGTGATGGCTGTTCGCAGAAACCCTAGCTCCAAGAGGGATTGAAGCAAAATCACCAAATGTCAGTCTAGGTCGGGGTGGAAGACCTTGAGCAGAGGATGCTGAGTCCGATTCGGCAGGAGAGAGGCTCCGAGGGGGAACCCTAGGCATTCTCGAGGGAACACGGACTGATGGTTGAAGTGCGCAGTCCTCTCCACCAGACCGACGAGATACAGAGCGCTGCTTTGATTTAACCATAACAAGAACAGTAGCAAACATAGAAGAGTAGAAGAGGAACGGTACTTAAGGAGAGAACTAGAACACCGTGCAGCACACAGCCACTTTCTCTCACTATAACCGAGAGTGTCTCTCTCTACTCTTTAAACTGAGAGCTCTTTGCTGAGAGCTCTTTCTTTTTTTTTTTTATCAAATGTTAGAAGTATATAGATCAAAAAGAACAGACTAGCCAGAGAAAACCAGCTAATCTGAGATACAACTGAACAGGACAAGCTTGTAGGAACAGGCTCCCAACAAGCACTAGGAGAAAGAAAACACTGCCACAAGGAATACAAACCTTCGAATATAACCAAAGGAAAACAAAAACTATTACAAGCAAAATACAAAGACCATCAGCACAGAGAACAGCCACAAGGAGGGCAAACCAGCGCCAACAGAAAAGACTAGCCAACCAAGCCAAGCTAAGTAGAGCAGCTGAAGAAGAGTAGGCAGCCGAAGAAGAGTAGCTCTGCCAGCCAAGAAGGGCAAAGGAATCGGCAAGAAAGTCGGCAGCTTGACCTTGCAGAAAATGAAGGAGCCATGCAGCCTCAGCGCAGCCATGGAGGGAAAACAACAGCCAATCAAGCTAAACCACGCAGCAATCTACTATGCATAGAGGAGGACAGCTGCTCAGCTACAACCGAGATGATGCCAGGACAAAGGACAGCTGCTCTCCCCTGCAGGATTGAAAAACCATGCACATCCAGCCCCCAAAGAAGACTGCCAGCACATGCCAAAACGTGGCATCAGCTCATTCAACCGACACCCAATATTCCAATCAGCCTCAAGCAATTTCTGAGCGCCATGCAAACATACGCCAGGCCATGCAGAAGGGAAAGGGACGTAGAACAGCTATAGCAATTAAATGAACTTCCAGCCTCAAAGCAGAAGACAGAGGCTCACCAAAACAGGGACAACGAAATCATGCAGAACCATGCACGTCCAAAATACAATGAAGAGTAATGGAGCACCCTTCAATTTGCAACACTGTAGGCTAGAGGATTTTTGTCATGGAAATACAAAATAGTGTAAAACAGAATCTGGAATCTCCTGAATATGACCTCTACTGATTTTTCAATGCTGTTGAAAATGCGCCTGTTTCTTTCTTCCCAAATCAAGTACACCAGAATAGCAAGGGATACTCTTCTCATTCTCGGTTGCAGTCCTTTTTTGTTGTTGTGAAGGACCCTAGTGGCTCTGTTTAGGGAAGGTATATTGTTATGAAGTTTGAGCCAGTATCTAGTCTTGCTCCAAAGAGAAGATGACCAGGCACACTGGAAAAAGAGATGAGCATGGGATTCATCAGCATTCTGGCAAAGAGGGCATAAAGTGTCAGAGGAGAGAAACTGAAGACGATCTCTTGTGCGCAACTTGCCCAACATTGCAAGCCAAAGGGAGAAGCTGTGTCTTGGAAAAGACCATGGCTCCCAAACTACACTTGCCCACTGAACTGGATCTGCTTTATGTCTGAAGAAAGCATATGCACAGGATGTAAAAGAACTCAAGTCAGAGTGCCAGCTTGAGAGTAACTGCTGCACTGAAGCAACCCCACCACAAAGGTCAATCATTTTATTACGAAGGGAGAAAATTGACTTCCATAGAGGAGAGTCGGTTTTCTTGGCATCCAAAGACCAGATGGAGGCATGTGAAATGTAATAATGATCTACCCATCGAATCCAGAGGGAATCAGACTTCAAGTGGATGTTCCAGAGATGCTTGGCAAAGAAACTATCATTTCTAGCTTTAATGTCAAGGACCGCCAGCCCGCCTTCTTCCTTAGGCAAACACACCTGCTTCCAAGCAACAAGGGAAGATTTGCTTCTGAGCACGTCCCCAGTCCAAAGAAAATTCCTGCATAGACTGGTAATCTTGTTGATAACAACATTAGGGATAGGAAAGATATTAATCCAAAACTGCACCATGCCATGCAGGACTGATTTTATGAGCTCCAGCCGACCTGCATATGAGAGATACTTTCCCATCCAACTTTGAATTGCCATTTCTAACTTGTGGATGAGGGGAGAGAATTGACTGGCAAGAAGTCTATGGGGGCTGAGAGGGACACCAAGATACTTAAAAGGAAAGTTTCCTTTAGTGAACTGGGAAAGACTAAGAATAGCCTTCTTCATGTTCTCTGTAACACCTGCAAAGAAGATAGAGGACTTGGCTGCATTAAGTACAAGGCCAGACGACTCCCCAAAGACCCGAAGCTGCTGGAGGATAATATTAATAGAAACCATGTCACAGCGGCAGAGCAAGAGAATATCATCAGCGAAGCCAAGATGACTGATTTCTAGAGCATGGCATTTGGGATGAAAACTGAAACCCGAATGCTGAGTGCTACTTTTCAGCAGTCTAGAGAAGTACTCCATGCAGATAATGAAGAGATAGGGAGATAAGGGATCTCCTTGTCGAACACCACACCGGGCTTGGAAGAAACCGAAGAGATTACCATTGATGCAGACAGAAAAAGAGGCAGTCTCAACACATTTCATAACAAGGTGAACAAACCTGGCTGGGAACCCCAAAAGGTGGAGGAGATCACGAAGGAAAGACCACTGGACCGAATCAAATGCTTTCCTGAAGTCTATCTTGATGATGCAGCGGGGAGATATACGCTTTCTGCCATAACTCCTCAAAAGTTCTTGCATGAGGTTTATATTATCAGCCATGAGTCTCCCACCAAGAAAAGCATTCTGAGAAGGGCTGATGATATCATTTAGCACGTGAGCTAGCCTCTCTGCAAGGATCTTGGAAATAACTTTGTAAGTGACATTGCAGCAAGAGATAGGTCTGTAATCTGCGGCACAGTTGGCATTAGCAGACTTTGGGACCAAGGCTATGGTTGAGTGATTTAGCTGTTTGAGGATCTCCCCAGAAGCAAAGAAGTCTTGAACAGCTGAACATAAGTCTTCACCTACAATGTTGCAAGCTTGTTTAAAGAATGCAGAGCTGTATCCATCCGGGCCTGAAGCTTTATTATCATCCATACTAAAGAGAACTCGTTTAATGTCATCAACCGAAACTGGGGCAAGGAGGAAATCATGGGAGTCAGCATTAATGCAGGCACCACTTTGAACAACTTCAGCCTGCAGTGGAATGGTATGCTTTGAAGTCCCCAGAAGCTCTTGATAGTAAGAGACAAAAACACGACCAACCTCTTCAGCAGACGAAGTTAAAGTGCCATCACTTCGAAGAATTGCAGGGATGTGATGTCTTCTGTATCGTTGACTCATCAAGGAATGGAAGAATCTGGTTCCCTTGTCACAGTCTCTGAAGAAGGTGCACTTCAACTTTTGGCCAAAGAACATCTTTTCAGCGGATTTAAGGTTGACAAGGTTCAGCCTCTGCTGCTTTTTCAGAGCTAGGAGATGACTATTATCCCTGTCATTCTGTAGGAGAAGCTGGGTAACATCCAGCTCTTTCCCTGCTCTAGCAACCCTTTCCGAAATATGACTGAAGTGAAGATTGTTCAGGTTTTTCAGCCCTCCCTTCAAGAGCTTGAGCTTTTTACAGAGGATATACATATGCGATCCATAGGTATCCAAGGACCAATGCTGAGAGACGGTTGCCAAGAATTGAGGATGAGTAGCCCACATGTTGAAAAATTTAAAATTCCTTTTGCCACAAAGTTCTCGAGTACCCAGATGGACAGTAGATGGAGAATGGTCTGAGAAGGCTCCTGGGGTACCAAAGTGGACATGGACCATTTGCTGCAAAGAGAACCATTGAGTGTTTGCCATAACTCTATCAATTTTGGTCCAGATTGTACCATTCGTCCATGTAAAATAGGAACCCGTCGAGTTCAAGTCTGCAATCCCAAGATCAGAACAGCACTCCCTGAAGTAAGAGGTTTCATAAGTAGAAACTGGCTCCCCGTTGTGCTTATCTTCTTGAGAAAGGATAGAGTTGAAATCTCCAAGGAGCAGCCATGGGGACTCCGTACCCCATCTCCTTAAATCATCCCACAGAGCTCTCCTAGCTGTAATGGTGTTGAAACCATATATAAAGGTGGCAGTGAAACAAAATTGTTGCACCAAGCATGTAATTTGTACGTGTATCCCTTGGGCAGTGGAGTGAAGCAGCTCAACCTTCACTGTTTCAGGATTCCAGAGAACAATTATACGGGCATAAATTGCAACATCAGCATTACTTACAAACTGCCATGACTTCAACCTCAGCTTATGCATACATGCAACCTTTGCCAAAGATAACTTAGTCTCAAGGAGACCACAAACATCAAACTTCTTACTCTTCATGAGGCCGGCCACCTCATGCTGTTTGAGAGGGCTATTGAGCCCTCTCACATTCCAGCAATGAACAATCATGGGTGAGGAAGGGTGGGAGGGACCCCACCACTACCAGAAGACCTAGTAGAGTTCCTTTGAACCAAGCTCCTGGAGAGCATACTTGAACCTGTACGATGGGAAGCCTTGTTGCCAGTAACATTAACTGAAGACGCTGGAGATTTTCCTTTGGAGGATGGCGATTTACTTTCAACAGGCAGAGGTGTTTGTTTCTGTCACTTGCTACCTGAGTTATGTCTCCTTTTACTAACAGTTTGCCACCCCTCTAGACTTGCAGCTGTGGCCTGAGAACAAAGTTGAACTTCCTGAGCTACACAAACTTCTGGGGGGACAGTGGAAGCATCAAGCTCAGATGCATCCACTTGAGGAGTAACAACAGGGGACGCTTCCACCGTGGAAGCAACAGCAGACGGGGCATCAACCAGAGTATCTATAGCAGGGCTGAGACGAGTGAAGACACTCCTTTTGCCTTTGACATTACCCTTGGTGGCTAACTCAGTAGCATCTGCCTTCTCAACTGGTCTGGCCTCTTCCTTACTTTTAGAGCACGTCCCGGTGGTGTGTCCTTGCGTTTTACGATGATTGCAAAAGTTAGGCAGCTCTGTAATAGTCTCAGCAGCAGGCCCTAGACAAGCAAAAACATTTCGGCTCTTTGCAGTAGCAGTAGGCTGATGGATATCCTGTTCCAGAGGGCTTGCAACCGCCGGGGGAGGGGAAGAGGAGCACGATCCTGTGTTGTGTCCGAGAACTTTACACAACTTGCAGAATCTAGGAAGAGTCTCATATATAACCGGTTGATTCAGAGTGGAACCATTGAGTAAGTTGATGACAATAGAAGATTTAAGATCAGCAAGCAGGTTGAGTTCTACAAGAACTCTAGCATAGGAAATTCTCGACATGTTAAAGGTGAGCAGGTCACTTTGTATGGGTGTGCCTAGCTTGCTAGCAATTTTAGAAAGGCATTTAGGAGACCAGCATTTCAACGGCAAGCTTGGAAATTTAACCCATATAGGAACACAGGACATCTCATCCGTTCCAAAATCAAAGTACTCTGGCATAGCTTTTAGAATCAGAGGTCGGCCATAGATCAAGTAAGAACCATTAGCAAGTTTGTCATCTACAGTTTTGAATTTGTAAACTAACCATCCAGATTCATGGATTGCCAAAGAGGCTTCACACTTCCAAGAATAGGAGATAATATTGTTCAAAGCCTTGAAACCAGGTGACTTGCCAGCCACATAACCCACAATACAGAGTTGCCATAAATCATAATTATTGTCTAAATCATCAGGAGACAAGTCACAGGGTAAATCATCACAAGAGGATGAGGAGAATGGCAATTTAGGACCTGTGATAGTGCTGCGATTTGAGGCAAATAGATCTCGCCATTTCTCAGCAGGAGCAGGTGCAGGAGAAAGAGAAGTACCTGAGTTAGGAGCTTCTGCAGGTGAGGAGGCTACAGCTGGAGGGTTATGCTCTGCCACTGCAAGATCGGGGGTGTTGAGTTGGGGAGCAGGCACAGGAGAAGGCCCCTTCGTGACTGGGCTAGCCACTGGTCTACTTGATTGGCCAGGGTCACACAAAGAGGAAGCCTTCGAAGCACTGTGAGGAGTGCCAGCTGAATTGCTGCCTGTAGAAGGTGGCACAGGGGAGCGAAAGAACTTGGAACTACCTCCAGATGTAGAATAATCCACCTCATCTTCATCATAATCATCCTCATCAGAGCAGTCCTCTACAAACACATGGTCAGGGGTAGAGGGAGAAGAGACAATCTGTTGGAGAACAGACTCATCCTCAGCTAAAAACAAGAATTTATCAGGGCTGGACCCACCGGCCACCACTAAAGGAGGGGGGGCAGGAGATAGAGGGGAAGGGGGGAGAGGGGTGGGAGGGGGAGGAGGGGGAAGGGGTGGGGCAGCAAGAGCAAGGACAGAGTTGATGGGTTGATGGTGAACAGGGGGTCGGCGTGCATTTCTCTTATTTTTGGCCATGAAGAAGAGAAAAGCAGAAGATAAGCTTGAAGGGGGGAAGCCAGTAACCAGAAAAATTCAAATTTCAGCAGGCGCCATAGACAAGGAAACAGTTCCCGTGGGGGAAGGAGAGCTTCTCTCTCATGTTTCTCTCTCAAGGCTACACTGAGAGCTCTTTCTTTCTCACTACTGAGAGCTCTTTCTTTTTTTTTTTTGATCAAATGTAAGAAGTATATAGATCAAAAAGAGCAAGACAAGCTTGCAATACAGGCTAGAAACCAGCAAAACAGAATATACACTGGCCAAGGGAACAGGCTCCCTTGTCCATAGTAAAACACAAAAGTCAAGTGCTGTGGAACATGCGCCCCAGCACGAGCCATGCGGAGAAAGTGGATCCCCTATACATTGATCCAGCAAACCAACCTACAAAAGCATGAACAACCCTCATGCAGAGCATAGCAAACTGGAAAACAACCTTAGGAATCCCCGGACAAGGAGACTTCCAGCAGCAGACCAACAAACAGGCTGGACAACAAAAAGCCAGCAAACCATCTGAACTTCCCAAAATAGAGCATATCAGGCAACAGAATCCGTACACCAGGGCATATCAGGAAGCAACCTACCATCAGCATAGCAGGCTCCCTAACCATTAGGAAGTACCGATCTATTTAACCCAGAAAGCTTGAGCAGAAGGCACCCAAAGCTGAAACACATCAAACAGCCCAGTAAAGGGCTCTCAGCAGGAGGGCTGAAGAGCAAAAGATCCAAATTGCATGGGCCATGCAAAGAGCACCAACAACTAGCAGAGGGGCAATACATGGAGACAACCTGGACCCTCCGGCATCCAACCAGCAGCAAAAGTCAGCCAAAGACTAGTCAAAAGGAGAAACAAAAGCTCCTAAATAGGAACCAAATCATGAACAGCCATCATGGACAGTTCTCAAGCCACATAAGCCAAAGTCAATATGCATGAGCCATGCACTTGACAACAACATCCAGCAGAGGAGCAAGCAGCAGTTGACAAACACAAGGAGACAGATAGGCCCCACAGACATCCAACCAACAGCAAAGGACAACTCCCAAAGGGGGACCAACTCCCAAACGGTTAAGCAAAAGCATGTACAGTCCTCGGGCAGTACAAAGAAAATGTAAACTAGGGAACAAGCTCCCATTAAGCAAAGCAAAAAGGCAGCAATAGACTGCTGTACCACAGCCCTACCAAAAAGTGCACAAGCAGAACAGGACAACAACAATAAACAGCAAGAGCCAAGCTGAAGGGCCCATCACAACCAATTACAGCAACAAGATGAAAAACCTGCCAACCAGACCTGCCAAACAAATTATGGAAGAGAAAAACATGCAAAACCCCAAAATGGGAAAGAGCTCATAGCAGCGGAGGAGCCACCATAGAGCTGCAGTGCCACCAGGAGCTATAGTGGCGCAGTACGGGCCGACTCCTCTGAGTTAGTAGAAGCAGGCAGGGGGGAAGAGGCTAGTTGACCCAAATGTTGCTGCGAAGCCAGGGGAGCAGAGGAGCAGTTGAGGAACTGCCAGGAGAGTGGAAGTCCAGGGGGCCCCTGACCTGGAGAAGGACCAGCTGCAGAAGAAG
>Ga0325405_1001305_pt1 | contig 25142 bp, 20 predicted proteins | sample PopdelMetagenome_21_FD_205663 | JGI IMG/M metagenome (GOLD analysis project Ga0325405, IMG submission 205663) | Populus deltoides microbial communities from Bellville, Georgia, United States - Xylem-Control-R2 | ecosystem: Host-associated > Plants > Phyllosphere > Stem > Wood/Secondary xylem...
GTTTGTGTAAGATTCGCTTTTGAATGAACTGTTGATTGTATGGATTGTATTTTGATGATGTGAGGATTCAAGTTCTTTGATTACCGTCACCATGTGTATTAAATATATATATATATATATATAAAAAAAAAATTTTACTATTGTTTTGGGCTTAGAAAGCCGGGTTGTTACATCCTTTCTAAACATGCATTCACTTGAAAATTTACCCTAACATAGACAAATACCTCTGAAATCTTCAGGTAAAGTTTCAGCTTGATCCAACAGTTGGATTTGAAGTTATACTCAATAGCGTAAAATTGGATGGTATAAACTTTTAAGCCAAAATCCGAATTTGACCTTGCTTGGGTCGTATCAGAAGGTTGAACTGTATCATTCCCTCCCCATTCAAGAAGATTTTGCCCTCGAATCTTGAATAGGATTAGTAGCAACTTCATCAGCCTCTTGTTTAAGCCTTCAGAATTCCCTTATTGCTAACACCTTTCTCTAACAACACCATATGGAAGTAATGACTGACAAGAATTTCAAATAAGCACGTCGTACTAACCACTTGCGTACATACTTTTGAATGATAACAACAACGACTCTCCTTCATCTTTCATTTTTTTGGCGTTGTACCTCCTTTTCCCATGAAGCTTGAAGATCATAGAATAATCTTCTACATTTATCAACTTTTTATTTGAAACCCCCAAACCATGGCTTAGTTTTTTGCATCCTTGAGCTAGAATCCTCCTTCGTTCCCTCTTCCTTGCTGAATACATGACACAAATACAAAAAATAGAAGAAGATAAAGACACAACAAGAATAGAGTTTACGATAGGAAGAACACTGATTTAGACTTGAAATTATGAATCTGACTTTTATTTGGGCCAGAACTGATCGAAAACAAACAAATATGAAATTGATGAAAATGACTTAAACAATAGCCAAATATCCCAAATATGATGATAATATACTGGAAGGAACAAAATTAATACAAACAAAACAAGTTTTGAAAGATAACGCAAAATAGACCTTGTTTTGTAGCCTATCTCTGATACCAACTAATGCGAACCTCGTGGTCACGCAACCTACAATCAAGATTGGGATCTGATCTCGAAAAGCTGAAATAGGTCTGATAGGAGTGTGACACAATGAAAACTTACCTTAAGACACCAACACCATTGTAATGAGTAGAATGCTGCCACGAAACTAATTAATCTTCGATAAGTTAGATTCAGTTCATTCAAGAACTGAAAAAATACAAGAATCACTCTCAAACGTAAAAACTGAAAAATTCAAAAGTAATATTCATCAAAGGCTGTCGAAATTTAGGTTACATGTGTTCAAATAGTTCTTAAAAGTAACCCTAATGGATTTATCCTTGTGGGCTAAACTGACTGAAAACCAAGATGCCTAAATGCATGGCAAATGCCTCCTTTTATAGGCCAAAATTCAAAACTATTGATTTGATGACTAATTGTTGAGCGGGTGGCCACATCTTGACTTGGTGGTAATCCTTATCTTCTTGTCTTAACAAAACGACATTGCTAATATCAAAATTTGAAAAGATAGTCTTCATGAAAGTTCTAGGAAATTGTCTCAAGTTTCCAATAAAACAAGAATTAGTGTATTTGGACTTCTAGAACTCGAGATATGGGCTGAACATTGAATAGTGTCTGGGTTGCAGGATAGATTCCGACTTCTCCGTTGCTGCTACAATTTGAACTTGAAAACGACCTTTTTAAATCTTGGACTCTTCATGAAATTTTAGGCCTATGTCTTAGCTTTTCATCTATATAGACCAGACCTAAATCCAAGTACTAATCACACCCCCCAACCAGCTTATTACTAGTCTCTAGTAATCAAAGCGTTAAAATAGAAAAACAATTTGCAAGTTTCATAAAGCAAGACATTCATCATTCAACTTCCATTAATCTATCCAAATAAACAAACTCTCATTAAATTTATATATATGCTTCATATTTCTTAAACAAGATATTAATAAACCTTTCTTTTATGCTCAATATATCAACACATAGTTATGGGGCTTTACTTGAAGAAAACAAAATTTTGTTCTAATGTTTAAGGTTAACTTCCTTGGGTTGACATTATTATCTTTTTTTTTAATATATATACATATAACTTAAAACACAATGAATCTTTAACCCATGTAATGAGCTTTAGGCTAATGACTTCTAGACCAGTTGGCCTTAGGGTATTAGGTGTTGAGACACCCCTACGAGCTTAGTAACTCGGGTTGCAGATACTGATACGTAGATAGTGTAATGTTTGATTCCCTTAAGTTTTTCTCCTTAACCCATGTAACAAGCTTTGTGCCAATAGCTCCTAAATCAGTTGACTTTAGGGTATTAGGTGTTAAAACACCCCTTCAGGCTTAATTGCTTAGGTTAGGGAGGCTACAAAACCAAACTTATCTATGTTTTTATTATCATCAATATTATCAATTTTGATTTTGCAAATTATATACTATCCCTTTACCCTTAGTTGTTACCTTTAACAAAAGAACATAAATAATGTAATAATCCAATGTGCAACCCACAATTATATGTTAAAGTGTGTGTGTGAAAATGAAGGTTTAAGAATACTTGTTAAATGAGTATATGAGCAGAATCAAGTGATAACAATGCGAGAGTTTGTAAACCTGAATATTTCAAGAGAAGTATGTGATAGACTTTGTAATTAATATTGCAAATGACCATTGGAAAATGTTTACTAAGATGCGTCTCAAGAGTCAATAAAATTCTCCCTTACTCTGCCATCCTAGTAATAACAGTTTTGTCAAATGGTTTTATTAAAAACAAAAGCAGTTAATTGGTTAGTTAATTTTTTTTTGTCAACTACTACCCTTCCTCTAACCAAAACGAGACATTGTCTTCAATGTCATAAGGTAGAAAGATAGAGTATAGAAGACATCACCTGAAACAAAAAACACTGACAAATCTGAAACACACTTAAACAAATATAAGAAATAACAAAACAAAATAATATGCTATTAATAAAACCAAAAGACATAAGGTTTCACAAACGAAGGCTCAAATCCAATCTAAGCTTTTTACGGCTTTCCTTAGTTGACCAATTTATTCGACTCATGGAGAGATCAATTACAGGGATGAAAGATTGTAGTTGGTCAATCAATTGTTCAGTAGTAGCAGTAGAGATTATGATTTATCGTGCTGAAGATGTTAGAAATTGTTGTTCCATAGCTTGATCAAGAAAAGACAACAAATTATCATAAAAACCATTAACATTTAACAAACCTATAGGTTTATGGTGAATGTGCAGTTGGGCCCAAGAGGAAATATGAAAGATCTCTTCCAATGTGCCTAGACCACTTGGTAAGGCAATGAAGGCATCAGCATGGTTAAACATTGTATTCATTCGATCAGACATTATGTAGACTTGTAGTTCCTCTCCAATTGTTTTTCCAATGATGTCCCCTTTTGCTAAAGCTTTGGGGACGACCCCTAAAACTTGACTGCCTCCAAAAAATGCAGCTATTAACACACCCCCCATTAACCCAAAGCTGCCTCCCCCATACACGAAATGAATCTTTCTCTCAGCTAGTACCTGACCAAGATGATTTATTGATTCTAAAAACTTCTTTTCTTTTCCAGGACTGGATCCATCGAAAACACAAATATTTCTTATGTGATGACTTGAGGGACCTGCCATTTCTACACACTTCTATTTATGTTGAATGTATGGGTTGAGTAGAAATGAAGGGAAAGAAGAGAAGATTTTATAGATGAGAAATTGAAAATGCAATCATACCACTTAGATGTAGGCCAGCTGGAGTCTTACTCTCTTTCTCTCTCTATTGATTTATTTATTTATTTTGAAAAAGCATGTGTATGTATAGGTAGTTGTGTTTGTGGCTCATATCTTCCCTTGGTTTTACGTTTAAGAACGGCTTAAACGCCCTCTATGGGTCGGGATAGGCTTCCCATCCAGTTTTCTTAAAAACTAGTAAACAGGGTCTTTTATAGTCAGATTCCTAGGACTATACCAAACATGTTCTTTATGAAAATGGGGTCATAAGTTATGAAATGCACAATACACATTGCCATTAGGATATGTCCCAAAAGTCAATAAAAGATTATTTAAAAATTCCTTATGTTTTGAAATAAATCCTGACTTTTGACAATTTTCACAAGCTTTGCAGAACACATGTGTGTCTTTACACATGGTGGCCCAATAGAATCCATATTGTAAGATTTTTGCAGTCGTCTCTTTTGACGAGAAATGACTCCCGCATGCCTCAGAATGACAAAGTTTAATGACACTACTTACCTCATTGTCCGAAATGCATCTTCAAAATATTTGATCAGGATAATATTTGAATAAGTAAAGGTCATCCCAATAAAAGTTCTTCACTTCGTTCAAAAAATTTCCTTTTTCTTTGGTTCTCCAGTGAGCTGGCAAATCTCCTGTTGCAAGAAAATTGATATGATTAGTAAACCAAGGTATTGGATTAAGAGAAAGTAAGGATTCATCAGAAAAGTAATTATCGCTTGGTGTGATGTCGGATGTCAAATCTATTGTCATTCTTGACAAAAGATCGATATCAACATTTTTGGTGCCTTTCCTCTCCTCGATTTCTTCTTGAGAATAAATCATTTGCAAATCTGCATATTCGTCAAACTCTATTTTACTCACGGTGATTCAAATTGATCATAAACTAATTCTTCAATAACATCTACTTCCTGTGAATCATTATCATCTCCAGGTTGCTTTCAAATGTTAAAAATATTCATCTCCAATGTCATGTTTCTAAATGATAGCTTTATCAGTCCATTCCTACAATTAATCAATGCATTAGAAGTTGTAAGAAATGGATGTCCTAAAATAACAGGAAATGAATTACATACTTCAACAGGTTGTATATCCAAGACAATAAAATCCATATGATAAATGAATTTATCAACTTGTACTAACACATCTTCAACTATTCCTCTAGGCACTTTTACAAATCTATCAGCAAGTAAAAGAGTTATATAAGTTGGTTTTAACTCACCTAGATTGAGACTTTAAAAAACTGAATATGGAAGTAAATTCATACTAGCTCTAAGATCAAGTAAAGCTTTTTCAATTTTATATTCTCCAATAAAGCATGAAATTGGAGGACAACCGGGGTCTTTATATTTCAAAGCATTATTGTTTTGAAGAATAACACTTACTTGTTCGGCTAAAAAGGCTTTCTTTTTCACATTCATTTTTCTCTTCACGGTGCACAAGTCTTTTAAAAATGTAGCATAAAAAGGTACCTGTTTAATAACATCCAGCAAAGGTATATTGATTCTTACCTGTTTGAAAGTTTCAAAGATTTCAGAGTTGTGATTGTCTTTCCTTTGTTTGGTCATGGCATGAGGAAATGGAAGTGCTGGCGGGAAATCAGTTTTTTCTTTGCAATGTTCACATTCAACCCCTTTCTTACCCTCAGAGATTGACTCATCATCTTTCTCACAAGGTTCAAGAGTGTGTTTTTCAATAACCTTACCACTGTGAAGAGTGATGACTGATTTGACTTAATCCATGTGTTGGCTTTCGAAACTACTTGCATTTGCGTTATATTGCCCCTTTGAATTTTGCTGTGATTGAGATGGAAACTTACCTTTCTCTTGAAAAATGAGAGCATATGTGAATTTTGCAAGAGCATCTTTTAGATCTGCCATGGTTTGAGCATTTTGCATGTTGATTGTCTCCTGCTTTTCAATGAATGCGTGCAATGTTTTCTCAAGATTTCTTCTAGGAGGTGGAGCATAAGGAGGTGCATATCTGACATGACCAAAGAGTTGATGTCTTCTCCCCAAGTGCAAGAGTGTCGAAGTAATAAATAACCCGGCAAGACCAGGGTCGAACCACAGGGAAGTTAACTATATAAATTATAAATAATAATAATAACAATAATAATAACAATAACAATAATAATAAGTTGAAGAGAGCTTTGAGATATGATATTGATATAAGGATTAAACAATGATAAAAACAATTGTCAAGCTTAAAGGATCCACTAAAATGGTATTTCAAACAAGTATAGTATAAACTCTTATTACTCAACTGGAAACCACACACAAAAGAGGTTCCAATCGGATTGTAAATTGTTAACATGATTACATTAGTTATCTTATTCGAGTAATGCTAATATTTGTAAATGTTGTCAGGCATTCATGATTATAACTTAAGTTAACAACAAATCAAGTTCCTTTCATAGCACAGGTGTCGGTTATACCATACGGTTTGGGCTATGAAAGTGCCAAATATTTGTTGTACCAAGGGTTATACAACATAAATCTAGATTAACCATTTAACAAGCAAAGTATTAAAAGTGAACAAGATAACAAATATAAAACATGTTAGTATTAAACATTAAAGTCCATGTTGAGTTTACACTATACTTATTCTTACACCATTAGTGTAACCTTTTTACCTTGACATAATAAACTTAGCTAAACATAATGAAGAAGAAAACATAAATAAACAAGATAAGAACATAAATAAAATATAAGTTAACTAAGTAAAGGAAAGGAAATGAAAAGCATAAACAAGAGATTAATATAAACAAAACTTAAGCATTACAAAAATATAAAGAGAGAGAGCAAGAACATGATCTTGATCTGAAAACCAAGATGCCTAAATGCATGGCAAATACCTCCTTTTATAGGCCAAAATTCAGAACTATTGATTTGATGACTAATTGTTGAGTGGGTGACCACATCTTTACTTGGTGACAATCTTTATCTTCTTGTCTGCCAAAAACGTCATTGATAACGTTAGAATTTGAACAGACTTAAAATCATGAAAGTTCTAGAAAATTGTCTTAGCTTTCAAACAAAAAAACGAATCAGTGCATTTGAACTTCTAGAACTCGAGATATGGGCTCAACACTAAATAGTGTCTGGGCTGTAGGATAGATTCTGACTTCTCTATTGTTGCTAAGATTTGGACTTCCAAACAACAGAATTTAGTCTTGCACTCCACATGAATGTTTTAGGCATATATCTTAGCTTTCTAGCCATACAAACCAAATTAAAATCTAAGATCTACAGCTCCAGATATGACCCAATGACTGAACAGTGTTCTAGTTTAGACTGAACCAACATCTTTTTTCTAAGCTTAACCCTCTCTTTGTCTTCTCAATTTCAGTAGTTCAACCATCAATCAATCCTTTGATTTATGTGATAGACCTGCATTTAAGATGAACATTTACCATAAATTAAAGGTATCTTATAGTATCAGACTTGTTATTATAAAACTTGCTTTAGTTAAGGAGTTATTAATACTTCAAGTGCAAAATGATGATATAAAACCTTGATAAAAATGCACTTTTAAGTACTAATCAATATCCATGAGAATTTTAAAAATTATGGTGTGCTTGAAATGGTGGCTGTGAAGTTTGTGTATTATTGTTATCACTCTTCCAACTGAAATTTGGGTGATTTCTTCAACCAGGGTTATATATTTACGAGCATGGGTTATGATTGGGCCTTTGGAAACTGTTTAAAGCATGGGCTTGTTCATGGAGACATTCCTTAAAAGAAGGCGAAGTTGGACAGTCATTGGTTGAGTGTTCATTGGTTTCACAGATTTGACATACAATGTCTTGAACAGATTTTAATTGACCACTTTTTTTCAATTCTAGTGCCTCGACTTTTCTAGCTAAAGATGCAAACCTGGTTTGGAGGTCATGATCTTCCCTAAGGTTGTACATTCCTCCACAAGATGTATGAGGTTGAGTTTTACTTGGTGCCTCATAAGTGCTTGTAGTGTCCTAATTTTGAGCATTTTCAGCTACCAAGTCTAAGTATTCCATTGCTTCATCATGGTCTTTATCTTCAAAAGTTTAATTGCACATTAATTCCACCATTTGTCTATCTTTAGGTGTTAACCCTTCATAAAAATGTAAAACCAATCTCCATGTTTCAAAACCATGATGAGGGCAAGTATTAAGCAAGTCTCGATACCTATCCTAACATTGGTAAAATGTTTCCCCTGTTTTTTGAGTGAAAGTGGTGATTTGTCTTTTGAAAGAGTTTGTTCTGTGAGACGGGAAAAACTTCTTTAAAAATTGTTGTTGCATTTCATCCCAAGCACGAATAGATCCGGACCTAAGATTATGTAGCTATATTTTAGCTTTATCTTTTAATAAAAAGGAAAAAGTTTTAATCTGATGGTGTTCATGCTATAACTTAAGTCATTATAGGTGTTACAGACCTCCTTAAATTCCCTTAAATGCAAGTATGGATTTTCTAGTTCCAAGCAATGAAAAAAAGGTAAAAGTTGAATAATGTCTTGCTTAAAATTAAAATGTGATGCATCAAGGGGGGAAACTATACATGAGGGTGCACTTATTCTTGTGGAATTCATGTGCTTAAATGCAAGTATGGATTTTTTAGTTCCAAGCAATGAAAAAAAGGTAAAAGTTGAATAATATCTGGCTTAAAATTAAAATGTGATGCATCAAGGGGGAAACTATACATGAGGGTGCACTTATTCTTGTGGAATTTATGTGGTCTCTAAGTGTTCTAACACGGTTATTCTCATTATGAAGCGACTAGTTATCTTCTTCAGCCATATTTTCTGAAAATGATGAGGATACCCTACAAAGTCTACCACTTAATATATGTGACCAAACTCTCATGCACAGGTAGGAAGAGTATAAAATGAAAAAAAAAAGAAACAAAACAAAACAAAACAAACAAAAGTTAGATAAAATGAAAAGTGAAAAGTGAAAATAAAATAAATATTATAATTTATACAAGAATTTACCTCCCAGGCAACGGCGCCAAAAACTTGACACGACCAAAGAGTTGATGTCTTCTCCCAAGTGTAGGAGTGTCGAAGTAATAAATAACCCGGCAAGGCCCGGGTTGAACCATAGGGAGGAAAACTATATAAATTATAAATAATGATAATAATAATAATAATAATAAGTTGAAGAGAGCTTTGAGATATGATATTGATATAAGGATTAAACAATGATAAAAAAAAATTTGTCAAGGTTAGAGGATCCACTAATGGTATTTCAAACAAGTATAGTATAAACTCTTATTACTCAACTAGAAACCACACATAAAGGAGATTCCAATCGAATTACAAATTGTTAACATGATTACATTAGTTATCTTATTCGAGTAATGCTAATACTTATAAATGTTATTAGGCATTCATGATTATAACTTATATAAACAACAACTCAAGTTCCTTTCATAGCACAGGTGTTCGTTATACCATACGGTTTGGGTTATGAAAGTGCCAAGTATTTGATGTACCAAGGTTATAAAACATAAATCTAGATTAACCATTTAACAAGCAAAGTATTAAGAGTGAATAAGATAACAAATATAAAACATGTTAGGATCAAACATTAAAGTCCATATTGAGTTTATACTATACTTATTCTTACACCATTAATGTAACCTTTTCACCTTGACATAATAAACTTAGATAAACATAATGAAAGAGAGAAACATAAATAAACAAGATAACAATATATATGCGATATAAGTTAACTAAGTAAAGAAAAGGAAATGAAAAGTATAAACAAGAGATTAATATAAACAAAACTTAAGCATTACAAAAATATAAAGAGAGAGCAAGAACATGATCTTGATCTGAAAACTAAGATGCCTAAATGCATGGCAAAAGCCTCCTTTTATAGGTCAAAATTCAGAACTATTGATTTGATGACTAATTGTTGAATGGGTGGCCACATTTTGACTTGGTGACAATCCTTATCTTCTTGTTTGCCAAAAAGGTCATTGCTAACATCAGAATTTGAATAGATTTTTGTCATGAAAGTTCTAGGAAATTGGCTCAGGTTTCCAACAAAACAAGAATCGCGCATTTGAACTTCTAGAACTCGAGATATGGGCTGAACACTGAACAATGTCTGGGCTGCAGGACAGATTCCGACTTCTCCGTTGTTGCTACAATTTGAACTTGAAAACAACCATTTTGAATCTTGGACTCTTCATGAAATTTTTAGGCCTATGTCTTAGCTTTCCATCCATATAGACCAGACCTAAATCCAAGTTTTACTGCTCCAGGTATGATCCAATAACCGAATAGTATTCTAATTTGGACTGAACCAGCATCTCTTTACTAAGCTTGCCATTCTCTTTGTCTTCTCAATTTCAGTAGTTAAAACTCATAAATCAATCCTTTGATTTATGTGATAGGCCTGCATTTAAGATGCACATTTACGATAAATTAAAGGTATCTTATAGTATTAGACTTGTTATTATAAAACTTGCTTTAGTTAAGGAGTTATTGATACTTCAAGTGCCAAATGATTATATAAAACCTTGATAAAAATGCACTTTCAAGTACTAATCACTGACCCACATACAAAACTGACCTAAAAAACCCTAAACTGAAAAGCTCATAACCTGATCCAAACAAGCCTTGAATCTTATGTAAAAAAAAGTATTTATTAAGCCCAAACATGAAAGGAAATAATAAAAATAACTAATTTGCCATTAAATAACACTAGTCTTTCTTTCATTGTGTAGCTAGAATGAATAAGGAATCCTTAAAAGAAAAGGATTCTGAAACATTAATGAATCCTTCCACACTTGGAGATTATATTGCAGCTTATTAAAGATCCTTGTACAACTAGAAAATTCCCAAAACAAGCTCCCACATCCTTGTAGGAAAAGGATCTTTACCAAATATAAAGTCCACGAGTCAAAAGGAAGTAAATAACGGAATTCATATAGCCTATTCTGACCTATATCGCAAGTCTTTCCCAAACATGCATTCACTTGAAAATTTACCCCAACGTAGACAAATACCTCTGAAATCTTTTGGTAAAGTTTCAGCTTGATCCAACAGTTGGATTTGAAGTTATGCTCAATAACGTAAAACTAGACGGTATAAAACTTTACGCTAAAATACGAATCTAACCTTGCTTGGGTTGTATCACAAGGCTAAACTGTATCACATAAGTACTTTAAATGTGAAGTAATGAAATTATTAATTCATTTTAAATATACTCAAAATCCTAATAAAAATGTTCTCCAATCTATGTCTATCCTGCAACCATAAGATAAAAGTGTTAGCGGGCTCAATAAACATGTACTATGACTCAAACTCTCCAACAAAATAATCATACACTATGGGCATATCAACATCATAATAATTGTCGCATGTCCCTGTGTGGCGTCTTGATGGCGATTTTCGGTTATTTGCTTGTTTGAGTCTTTGGAGTCGCCACCTAGTATTTCATTCTGGGCTACTAGGAAACCCGAGTGTACTGGTCGTTGTCAGAAATTTAAGGGTAAGAGACTGGATGTTGCTAGAGAAGGTATTAACACCCCTAGCGCACCCCACCTGAGGTAAGTTGCTTCGTGATTTGATGTGATTTAAAAAAATTCAAATATTAATCAAATTCTTAAGGCTTTAATAAATCAGCTATTAAATCCTAAAATATATGTAGAAACATGTTCTTACATTTTCACAGGAAATACAACATGATTTTATTTGTACTTTAGATACTTGACCATATACAAGTTAAAACATTAAATTTTTTTTTTTGCCTTTTTGATTTTATAATTCAATAACATACATAAAAAAAAGTACAAACACACACACACACATCACCTTTTTTACTGTAATATACTCACACACACCCATGACTAAATATTACAAAATAATCAATGTTCAAAATGCAACCATATTATTCGATAGTTTCACCCACATTTAACTAGTGTTTTGCCTATTTTTTATATATAAAATGCCTTGATATTTTTTTTTATGTTTCGAATGCACTTTTGGATGAAAGATGCAAAAAGGAGTAAATTGGAGGTAATTGGCAGATTTGACCTTCAGTTGATGTTTTGTACAGAGCGTGAGCTCTAGAGGTCAAAATGAAGTGATTCTAGTGGCATTAAAAAGCTAACATCCATAAATTTTTGGACATATAAGGCAAGAAAATAAAATAAGGAAGAGCATGAAAATCACAGCCTTCAAAGTCAAATCTCACAATCTGCCAATATTGACCTTCAGCCATTGCAACTTGAATATCTGGAGCTACAGAACTCTAATTGATGCAAACTTAATTTTGTTGGATTCCTGATTCAATGGCCTATCAAAGCTCCAAATAACATCCAAAAAAGATGTCATATGAGAGAGGTATGATTTTTCAAAGATGACAACTGAATTCTGCCACCAAACAAGTTTCGTGAAGAAACGAGCCCAAATTACGTTTCGAAGCATCTAACCCGATATCCAAGTTTTTATTTCAGCAATTTAGCTCCTTTAAGTCAAAGCTTGAAGATTTCATGGAAGGCTATTTCTTTTTTTTAAGGAAAATAGTTATTGAAGTACTTAAATGTAAAAAATCTACTTAATGGAGGACTATTTTGTAAAATAGAGACTAGGGTTTCCTAGAATATAAAAAGAATGAGAGAAGAGAAGGGGGGCAGCCAGCCAAAGGAGAAAAATGCCCTCGCTCCTCTAAGAAACCTAAAATCATGCATTCCTCCTTGTTTTTGATTAGTTGTTCAACAAACATGCAAGGCTAAACTCGTTTTCTTGGTTGCAAAGACACATAAACCTTCTAATTTTAAGAACTGTGAGATTTATTTTACCTTTTCTTTTCAGTTTATATGATGAGTATGTTTGTTCTCCTATGCTTATTTTTCCTATGATTGTTTATTTTAATTGCTAGAGCGGACTCTAAATTATTATTGTAAACAATCTATTGCTAAGTTTGATATCAAAACCGGAGTTGTGGTATATGAACTTGTGAAGCAACTGAGTTTAATGATTGTGGTGGATTTATGTTATTAATCTTAGGGAGAACATTCCATCAAATCAAACATAGACTGCAGACATTTATATTTTCTTGATTAATCAACTTATCTAGTTCTTAAGGCTGCCATTAAACTAAATTATTAGTGCGGACACTGTGGTTGTTTGATAGTTAGGGTTAGTTATACGTCAGATCCGTTAACTAATTAATGTTAAGAAGAGATAAATATTCAGAATATAAATTGATGTTTCATTTCCATGATCAATTTTGATTTACGTAGGTGGATGTGTGCTTGCAACCAAGGTTTGTTCTCTTGATAATTTTCTGATTATATTAAATTTTGTTTGATAGTTTTCTGTTTTCTTTTAATTTAGCCTAGATAATGTCCAAACCCCCTCTAAATTGCATATCATCGAGCATAAAAATCTGACTTAAACCTTCCTCGTGGAATCGACCCCTTGCTTGCTCTATTCTTGTGTGTTGTGTTTGAAGCTAGGATAATTAATTTGTGTGACCGCGACATCGCAACAATCTGAATAACACATGAAACAATTTAAATTTACAAAAAAAAAGGCCTATACTAAAATCATGAATAGTGCTGGAAGCCTTAAGTCACAGGAATAGTGTTGTGAAGCCTTTGGGTTGCCTGAACAACGGCGGCGTGTCTGCTCCACGCATGGCTGCCACTGGCGGCGCGTGGGTTCATGCGCTGCCACAAGAAACCAAGGGGACGGGGTGGATCTGGCTTTGCTTTCTCTTCTCTTCCCTTTCCTGCCGGCTGTGAGGACCACTAATACCTATAACAAAAGAAAACGCATAAGCAGTCAATTTTAGTTTTTTTCTTTGTTTTGCAGATCTATTTCCCTCTTGGTAGCTCCTTTTCTTTTTGTTTCCCCTTCTCTTCCCTTTCCTGTCGACTGTGAGGACCACTGATACCTACAATAAAAGAAAATGCATAAGCAGTCGATTTTAGTTTTTTTCTTTGTTTTGCAGATATGCTTCCCTCTTGGTAGCTCCTTTTCTTTTTGTTTCCCCTTCTTCTCTGTTTCAGTTGGCTGATAGTGTGACCAAGGGACTGTGACGAATGGATTTCTTTCGTGGCTATGAAGTTACTGGCGGCGGTTCAGGTATTGGCGAGGACGAGTGCCTACGGGTTGCTAGGCAACGTTCTCGGTGGTTGAGAGAAGGGTCGATCAGATATGAGGAAGAGAGGTCGGGCGGTGGTCTAATGGTGTTGTGGCCGGGCGAGGCTGGTTGAAGGAGATGAAGAGGTTGCTGGCTAGTGGTGTTTGGCCTCCGCTGGGGGCCGAATGGAGGAGAGACCTAGCGATGGAGATGAGAGAGTGAGGGGATTCTTTTCTATCAAAGAGAAAGGGGGAGCAAAGGCTTCTCTTTGGTCTTGGCTAGATGCTCTAAGTCGGCTGAGACAAGGGAAGAAAGGCTTGTGTCCAGGCATGTGTGGGAAGAGTAGGTGGCAGTCAGTTTAGGTTTTTTCAAGGGAAGGGAGGGCTGTGGCTCCTTTGATAGAAAGGATAGCGTTAGGGTTTTTTTTGTTTGCCCTATATTGTTTTCTCTGAATTGTCTCCCCCTCTTTTCCTATAAATTTTATCTCTGAATTTATAGGTAAAATGTTGTTAGGTTTCCAAACTGGTCCCTCAACTTTTTCTTTTTCCTTTTCTTTTCTTTTTTTTTTTTTGCAAATTTTGATTTTTCTTATTTTTTTTGTATTTTGATTTTTTTTAAAACAAGTCATATCAATGTCGACTCAATAAGGAAAATCAGTGATTGTAAAATTTACGCGTTAAAAGTTGAACGCGTTCAAAATACCTTTGAAAATTTAAATTCTTTTGAGATGTCATTGAAAATGCTAAAAACAATGCAAATATATCAAGAATGCATTTTTTGGGGTTTTTGTTGTTTTTTTTTGCTATTTTTGTTTTTTGTTTTTGAAAATTTATCAAAAACATGGGTAAAAAATTAGGTAGCAACAATATTTATGTCCTTTATGAGAAGAAGAAGACATGTCACCTCACATGCATAACATCCTATGTAATAATACCCGTGTATAATATGAAATTCAATTAGTTTAATATTATTAGTAAACAACAAAAACATCATGATGTTTAAAGCAATAAGAAAATATGTTTTAAATGTATCAACAAATATATGTTGTTGGACATGACATTTTTTTTTATGGCTTGTCTCATTGCATATAACATATCTATAATGTGCATGACCTTCTTTTGCATTCATCTCGTTGTGCAAATGAGAATCAATTCATCGACCATGCTCAAGTTTTCATCTAAATGAGTCTGCTTCTAATTGAAGTCCAGTGTAATCACTTCATTCTAACTTGTTTGGTTAAAAACAGAATGCCAAGCCATATGATGATCTATAGCTCTGCATAATGTAATGATCATCAATAAACTACGTAAAGTCTAAGTCATTCTTAGCACCACATATAAGAACATGTGAACATTGATGAAATAATGTCTACTATTTATCACACATACAAGTTCAGTCATTCAATCTGACTACCATTTGACTTCTTCGACAACACCTAGTTTTATTAGGGTGTTGATATGGAAAAGATGTTATTCAACATCGAACAATATTTTAGTTTAACCTCTTAATCTATCCCTCCTAATTGTTAATTTAACTCGAATTGTCAACGGTCAAATTATTCCACGTTGAATAAAGTCATTTGATTTACGTCTACATTTGACCCAATAACTATTACATTTATAGAGTGTCAATTACACTAAAGCAAAAACAAGTATTGGATGAGCACATTTCAGAACATGATTAAATGATTTTGATAGATTGGTTGTCATATTATCATACCAGTGACTACCATAAACAAAATACCCATTTTTCTTTTGGTTTTCACTCAAATCATTCTTGATATGCCAAGTTTAACTTGCATTTTTCTCATACCACAAATCAAATTTGCACTTTGAAGATTTATAACATATCCTTATCAAATCTTTCTTTGTATGTATTTGAATTCATTATTGAAGTTGCTAACAAAATATTAGGTATAGTACCGATTGTTTCTTAGATGTTCATGTTAAATTTCTACTTCTCCATTCTTAATGCCTACATGTCTATCTAATATAATACAAATGCATGTTCATTCACCAGTAATGTATATTTGTAAGCAAAGTAAAAACTATCTCTAATTATAATTATTTTCTTTATTAACAAGTACAAAAGTCAAAGAAAATATCTCATTATTTGTATCAAAAGCATATGTAATCAATAATTTTCCATCATATCACCCATACAAATGTGTGCCATCAATATTGATTATATTAGATACAAGTCTTGAACCCTTCAATATAAGGTCCAAATGACCAAAGAATTCTCCCAAATACCATTATACTATCATTACGATTTTCTTTGTGCTTCTAGGCAATAGGCATTCTAGGATTTGATTCTTTTATTTCCAATAATAATCTTGGCAACTTTTCAAATGACTCCTCATATGAACCAAAAAGATGCTCAAACATTTTTTGCTTTGTAACCCATACCTTGTCATATAAGATTTTATAATTGTAATACAATTTTATTTTATCTTGAATGTTCATAACCATCATAAAAAGGTTATTCATTACAACGGTTGAAATTAAATTAACAATAAAATTTGTATCGAGTTAGTGATAGTTCTTTTGGACAAAGGTCAGGTACATATGCGTGGCCCTTTTAACTTTTCTATCTCAAATAAATCTAATCTTTTATGGTAACCTTTATGTAAATACTACAAACATTTCGATGCTTACATACATTGTAATTGAATAAAGATCAAGGTTGATCATTGAATTTGATTGAAGATATTCAATTAAATGTGAAATGTGATACCGTTTAACTGCATTAACTAAATCACTTTTACTGTAGAATGTTTGTCCAACCTTTAAATTAGAACCTCCTAGTAAAATGTCTATAACTAAATGCTAAAACATGGCAAATAATAAATGTAGACCTAAAAGCATCTCTAAATTCAGGAATAAACGATATTATTCATCATCAACATTATCAACAACATCAATTGTCATATTCAGATACAATATCTCATCATCCTTATTGTCACAGGCTTAGAATAATCATATATATGTTAATCAACAAATGGATTGTTAAATAATTGTATCATCACTCTTCTATAGCAAATCATCCGACCAACCTAAAGTGTTTTGCCCTCTACTAACTAACCTTGAAGGACCGACGATTGTGACGCTCTTATATCTATTCGACCATAAGTTGGGACAAACAAATGAGTTGGTTGACTACCCACATACAATATCATCATGTTCAATCCATTTTGAATAAAAGAATCCATAATTATCTTAAAACTATCATCACACACAATTAGTACATGATAATGCTAATGTTCTCTAACTTGACACCTCCAAGTTATATCAACTTCAATATCATTATAATTTCACTCAAGTCCATGACATATAGTTTTTTTTTTCATTTCCGCATATGACATGCCTAAATTAGTATTTAACAATATGCTGCTCCCACCATTGTATGTGATACTACTATTTACATCAAGAATAATAGTACCACTATAATGACATAACATAAGCCGTTATAATACATTACGTAAAAAAAAGTATTAATTGCGGTCAATTAGATATAATTTAAACTAAATTACATGAAATCAACCCTAACTACCTAAATTCACGGCAAATTCAAACAAATTCTCAAAATTTTGAAACAAATTCACAGAAAATTCTAAATTCGATAACTTATTCAAAATCCAACGCAACATATAATTCATTAAAATTCAACCTAATTGATTTTATTTTCATGCTCATCTACATCAAATCAACTCTAATTAATGACATTCATAGGCTAATTTTTTGATAATTCAAAATACCCTAAATTTGACTTAAGCCCTAAACAATAATCTAATTTAAACTAAACCCATCATAAGTTAAATATAAAACTCACATAATTAATAGCAATGTAGCATGTTTGACTTACTTGTAGGACTAAGAAGTGGTGGCAATGGTGACAATGACTGATTTTGAAGAGGAAAACGTCCTATACATATTGCGACTTGTTATAGCTTCTTCCCTAGCTCACAAAACATGTTTTGAGACTTGTTATTCATCTTAGCGCTTGAGAATAACAACATTTAATACATATTGCGATTTGAAGCCCGACAAGTTTAAACTGTATTATTTTACTAAAAAAAATTTAAATTCTGTGTGAATTTTGATTTTAGTGTGCTAATTGTTTTAATAAACAAAATATCACCGAAATTAATGGCTATGAAGTATCTAATTGTTTTAATTAATTTCTATCTAAAAACAATTAAGAAAAGTGTTGGCCCTTTGGTTTGACGCAAGTCAAGTTTCCAACATAGCCAGACAAAGTATTTACTATTCGAAGCATAAATAGGTTTATCTCAAGTCTCAACCTAGTTGTCTACAAGTCCAGGCAGAAAGTCCTGGTCAAAATTGCCCAAAACAGGCAAGAAACTTAAAGTTTGTTGCCCCCCTGTCAGTTTGACAGGTTTCATGGGGTTTCAATTCCATCTAGACAGGAAAATAAAGACAAGTTAAGGATTAGTTTCTTCCTGCCTTCAATCTCTTTTCTGTTTTATTCTTCTTTAGCCAGACTTAACCTGTGGTGGTATTGGAGATCCTGACTCCGATTTTTCGTAATTATTATATTATATAATATCTAATTCGAGTGGCATCAACATTCCTAAATGGCTTCCAATGCCACTGCTGATTCCCTCTTCAACGCCACTTCTGTAGCCATCGACAAAGATAAGAACAGCCAGCATGCTGTTCGCTGGGCTGTCGATAATCTCGCAAGCAATAACTCGGTTCTTGTCCTAATTCATGTCAAGCACAAAAACCATCAATATCGTAGGCACCCTCTTTCATTTCTCATTTTAGAAATGAGTGCAGGTTTTTGGTATTGTTTTTCTCTGATTATTTTGTTTTATCTGTTGAGATTCATCCAGAAGTTGCTAATGGTCAGGATGGTGATGATGCTGATGAGGCGCATCAGCTTTTCACTCCCTACCGTGGATATTGCGCCCGTAAAGGGGTAAGCAAAGTTCATGCCATACATGTAGAATCCAGCATTGTATGGTTCAGATAACTACATTAAAATGGAAATTATAACACCACTACATTAAAATGGAAATTATAACACCATATTGCATTGCCAAATTCAGGTTCGTTTGAAGGAGGTTGTGCTTGATGACATTGATGTTGCTCGGGCAGTTGCGGACTACATCAACATCAATTTAATTGGAAATATTGTGTTTGGTGCATCGGGAAGAAATGTTCTTACAAGGTCTCTCTCTCAAAATATTGAACTAGAAAAACCTTTGGTTTATAGAAAGTAGTTGAGAAATTAAAATTATCATGTCCAGTACTAAGATATCTCATGTTATGAGTGCCCAGGAAATTCAAAAACCAAGATGTGCCAACTAGCTTTATGAAAATTGCCCCAGATTTTTGTTCTGTTTATGTAATCACCAAGGGAAAGATCCTCTCCACCCAAAAAGCACAACGGACGCCTACTTGTAATGTCCCACAGAAGACAGCATCCATGCCAGTAATTCCATCTCAAAGTCTACAGGATAATGCTGAACTAGATTTGGATGGAGTTAGGTAAGACTTTCACTGCACATTTCATTTCTTGCTAATGAATGCATGGTTTAATGTTTCTCTTTTCCCCCCTTAAACTAGGGCACAGTCCGAGAAAGGAGGGTGGAGAAGTGCCGAAGCAGGTGGATTTCCTTTGGACAAGGTCAATGATCCCATGAGAGGATCACAACCTGAGAGAGGCAGAAATTCCATCTCTAATTTCTCTATGGACAGCACTTACCTTCCCTCGTCCTGCGGAAGACCATCAACTTCCCGTGTTTCTACATCTGATGGATCTGAATTTTCAGGATTATTCGCAACATCAATCATGGACAGCTCAGCCCAAAGTTCAGATTTCTCTGTTGCTTCAGCCTCTAATCTGAATGAGTCAAATGTGGTAAGTGCAAAGTGGTGTTCAGTTGATACCAGTAGGCTTCTTTAGGATGAACTTTTTGTATATGCAATAAGAATTGCTGCATTATCAAAAATGGATATCAATAATCGTAGTATCGTTGGATTATGCATTGCAGGACCATTTAGAAGTTGAGATGAGAAGGCTGAGGCTTGAGTTGAAGCAGACCATGGAAATGTATAGCACAGCTTGCAAAGAAGCACTCTCAGCCAAACAGAAGGTAGTTTATACCATCGTTTTATGCTCCAAAAACTCGAAAGAACTTAGCTATCATTGATCTTAATCCTGCCTTCGAACATTCAGCAGTTTTCAGACTCAGTTGGCTACTGAATACCTGGAAAGAACTTAATTGATAAATTATAAAGAAAATGATATGAGACACCAAAACTAAATGCACCATTAACAAATGAATGTCTTTTGAATTGGCTCAAATGGTTTAATTCTGAATGCTTTGAATTTAGGCTAGTGAACTTAATCAATGGAAGATTGACGAGGTTCGTAAATTTGAGGAAGCCAAGCTCGCAGGAGAGGCAGCCCTTGCCGTGGCAGAGTTGGAGAAGGCTAAGTGCAAAGTTGCCATTGAAGCAGCTGAGAAATCACAGAAACTAGCAGAGTTTGAAGGACAGAAAAGAAAACATGCAGAGAAGAAAGCTGAGCGAGAGACAGAGGAGAAGAATCGTGCTTTAAATGCTTTGGCACATAATGATGTGCGGTACAGAAGATACACAATTGAAGAGATTGAAGAAGCCACGGATAAATTCTCACCATCAAATAAAATTGGTGAAGGAGGATATGGACCTGTGTATAAAGGCAAACTTGATCATACCCCAGTTGCAATCAAGGCTTTAAGACCGGATGCTGCTCAAGGAAAGAAGCAGTTCCAACAGGAGGTACGGTTCCAAAATAATTTTGTCAGGATTGTAAATGTGATTTTTTGCACAATCTAATCAAGCCATTCATCTTTAAATAGTGTGTTTTTCCCGTAAAACCATTAACCATTGGTGAGAAGTCTAACAACTGTTTAAGTTTGAAGTTGAATAAATTCACGACTGTTTTAGCATTCTTAGCAATGTGATCTTTCATAGGTTGAGGTTCTCAGCTGCATTAGACACCCACACATGGTCCTTCTTCTTGGTGCCTGCCCTGAGTATGGAATCTTGGTATATGAATACATGGACAACGGAAGCTTGGAAGACAGGCTACTTCAAAAACACAACACCCCTCCAATTCCATGGGGCATACGATTCAAGATAGCTGCTGAGATTGCGACCGCACTTCTGTTCCTCCACCAAGCAAAGCCAGAGCCCCTCGTCCATCGGGACCTTAAACCAGCAAACATTCTTTTGGACAGCAACTATGTGTGCAAAATTAGTGATGTTGGCCTCGCTCGGTTAGTCCCTCTTTCTGTAGCTGATAGTGTCACACAATACCACATGACCTCTGCTGCAGGAACGTTTTGTTATATAGATCCCGAGTATCAACAAACAGGAATGTTAACTACAAGATCAGACATATACTCGTTGGGAATAATGTTTCTCCAAATCATCACAGCCAAGCCTCCGATGGGTCTTGCTCATCAGGTGGGGAGGGCCATTGAAAGAGGAAAATTTGCAGACATGCTTGACCAAACAGTACCAGACTGGCCTGTGGAAGAGGCGTTAAGATTTGCTGCACTGGCATTGAAGTGTGCTGAATTAAGGAAGAAAGATAGGCCAAGTCTTGCCACGGTTATAGTGCCAGAGCTTAACCGGTTGAGAGACCTAGGAATGAACACGGAGCAGCAAAGAAGCAAAGATAAACACCAGAGCCGAGAAGTCAACAGCAGGGGTCGTAGTCGCAGTCCCCTTTCACATCCTCTGTCAACTTCACAGGGAAGGATGCCAAATGCTACTCAGGTTGGTCAATATTGACTCATCATATAGAGACCAAAAGTTGATGAATTTTCAACTTCTTAAAACTCGGTAGTTTGGGATTAAGGTGCTAGGCTGGAAGACAAATAGTGGCAACATTTGGAGGAATAGGGAGGACAAATTAAGGGACCTTTTGATGCAAAAAAATAATAATACAGGTCATGAAACTTGAGAAGTTCAACTTCATCAACCACAATCACTTAATTAACTACAAAGGATTCGTTTTACTGTTCATTCTCCGTATTAAGCCATAGCATGCGTTAGTTGAACCATCTGTTTTCTAATGTGCTGTTTTGTTGTTAATGAAGCAGGAGAACGCATATAGGTCTTATGGAAAGAGAAGTAAGCATGGCTCTAATCAAGAAAGCGGATGACAGCAAAGAAAGTTAAATGGCCGACTTGCTTGAACCAAAACCAGAAAGCTACTTGCTGATAGAAAAGAATCACAGTGTTGATAAACTAAAGAGACATCGAAAATTGAAAGATGTATGTAGTTCGAGGTCTGAATTATTTTGCTATGAGAACAAGATGAAACAAGAGACATATATCAGAAATGATGGGAAGTAATATCTGTGTATCTTCACTCTCTTGTGAAAGTGGCTCCGGTATTTCAATAATTGCTTTTGTTCTTACACCACAATAAACAGTAAGTTTTGTTGATAATGTTTTAATTACACACTATTAAGAAGATAATTAAAGGAAGCTTGCGTAGTTATACCTCCTTTAATCTAACCTCTCTCCTGCAAAAAATCATCATCATCATCATCATCATCATCATCATCATCATCAAACTGAAGTAAAAAAAAAGTCAAAGAAAAATTATTATCTTTTCTCTAACTTGGATATCAGTTTTATGTAATCTCTGCTGATAATAATTTGTATCTCAACTGTGTTAAGACATTGGCTACAAAACAGTGTTCCTTCAAGTGATATTGAACACACATACAAATTAAGGAGTATGATTATTCCATCCTTATCTCAGCTTCAAAGATTGAGAAGACTGAACAAAGCTACAAAACAACATAAAGAACCACCTCATTATTAATGAACAAAGCATAGCAAAAATGATACAATTTAGGTTTATCCTTGGATTCCTTATAATACATATTCAACTATGTGTTTGAGATTGGTTGTTGATACGGTTCAGTATATAGTTCAGTCTTGGGCTTTCATAATGGGTCTTTACCTAGGAATGTATTTGGTCAAATTAAAGTTCTTATGAATGATGTGTTCGATCTAATTCTTTTGGTAGGTCATTTAACCATATCAGGATAGGCTATGCATGAGATATTTTTAGGCATTAAAGAAAGTTTATTTGGAGTGTATTTTGAGTGTCATAACCCAATTTGTGACCTATTTTAATTATTATCATTTACTGAAAAAAATTGATGATGGAAAAAAATAATAATAATGATAGAAAAATAAGTAAAATGAAATAAATGAAGAATGAATTAAAATTTGGGTTAAGGGCAATATGATGGGAAGTTTTGGGGTTTAATTAAACTTTAGAATTAATCTAATTAATCCAATCAAGGGTTTAATTGGAGAATTAATAAAGTTTTGAGACTTAATTGGCTTGGAATTAATTTAATTAATGAAATCATGGACTTAATTGAAAAAATATCAAAGTTTGGGGTTTAATTGGGGTCCAAATTGAAAAAATTAAATCCAAGGACCAGCTTGAAAATGGCGCGGAAATGCAAGGATCCAATTACATTTTAACCAGGGGTCTGATTGCAAAAGCACAAAACTTCAAGGACCAAAACACAAATGGCCATTAACAATCAAACGGCGTCGTTTCAAAGAGAACCCATCATCTTCTTCTGTTCACCAAACCAGAAAAACGGATGTCCAACGATGCATCACCATTACACCTGCAATTATCACAATTGATGGCTTGAAGAAACGGTTTTGTTCTCTGGCTATAAAAGCCAGAGATAGTCCATGCACAAGGGGGACGAATTGGACTGAAACGAGAGAGGAATTGGACTGAAATGAGGGAGGAAAAAAGGAGAAGACAGGGAGAAAACAGAGCAAGACAAGAGAAAAACGGAGCAAGACAAAGGGAAGAAACCTAGCAAAAGAAATCCAGAAAAACACAGAAAAAACCCAGTACACAGAGCATAAAGAAATACAAATGCAAGCAGGAAATCCAGGAGGCACAAAGAACAAACACAGACGAAGGAAAAAGAAAACAGAGAGGGGGGGCAAGACCAAGAGAAAAACAGGGCAAACCAACACAGAAAACAGGGAAGCAAAACAAAGAAGAAACAAAGAAGAAACCGGAGGGACAAGCAAACATAGACCGAACGAAAAGAGAAGAACCGTTCGCAGAATCACAAGAACAAAGAAGAAGAAGGGGCAGAGAAGAGGAGGCAAGGTCTCCATCGCCTCCAGCAGACCAGGTAAGAGTTTCTCCTTCTCGTATTGTTTTGATTGAGTAGCATTTACACTGTGCAAGTGAATTTTAATTCACTTGCACAGTGTAGCAACACGCGTGCGTTAGCGCACGCGTGCTGCTGAGCCCAGCCGGGCCACTGGCTTGGGCCAGTGGCCGGGCCGGGCTGGCTGGGCCTAGCCCAGCCCATGTGGGCTGAGCTGGGCCCAGCCCAAAAAAAAATAAAAAAAATAAAAAAAATAAAAAAATAGAAAGTGTAGATATAAAAATTTTGCATGTCTTAGAAAATTATATTTTTTTTTTCCTCAATTTATTCACTTATATCAGGATCATGAATAAAAAAGGAAAAAGAAAAAGAAAATATACTAATTTTTTGGTGACTACGAATTTTTAGCAACGCCAGAGTTGGAATTATTTGTAGTAGAATTTTTACCAACGCCAGAGTTGGAATTATTCGGGGTGGAATTTTTACCAACGCCAGAGTTGGAATTATTCGCGATCGAATATTCACTGGCGCCAGAGTCAGGAATATTATAAACAAATCATCATAGCATAAGCGAAATAAATGTTTAGCAATTTAAGACAAAACCAGCAATGCAGTCTGCCTTAGGCAGAACGTTTAAGGGGTGATAATATCTTCCCTTTTACGTAACCAGTCCCGTACCATAGAATCCCTGTTGACCAGTTAGGGTTCCTAGTGACCATAATACTAGATGGCGACTCCTTAAACAAGACCTTTTCCCTAAAAGAACCAGATGCCAGAAATCTGTTCTTTTCCAAAGATTTTAATTTTTTTAAGGCCGCCGCGATGTCGGGTGCGACAGAATGGCGACTCCACTGGGGACTAATGGACTAAGCTTTGCCTTTTGTTTGTCAATTGCTATAATGTTTGTTATGTTGTGTTTATTTGTTTATTTTTCTTGTATTTACTGCTTTAGCATGCATCCATGTTTATATTGTCATGCATCACGTTAAAAGCACACACCTTAAAATCTAGGATAAGTGGGGGAGTAACGGTACCCCAATGGCTTTAGCCTGGGTAAGACTCGTG
>Ga0325405_1001307_pt1 | contig 25124 bp, 6 predicted proteins | sample PopdelMetagenome_21_FD_205663 | JGI IMG/M metagenome (GOLD analysis project Ga0325405, IMG submission 205663) | Populus deltoides microbial communities from Bellville, Georgia, United States - Xylem-Control-R2 | ecosystem: Host-associated > Plants > Phyllosphere > Stem > Wood/Secondary xylem...
GCCGAACTATCTTTTAACTTGAAACACCAGATGAGGACAAGACTATTTTTCAAGTGTATGTTCATTCTTTTTAATTATTAAGGTAGTTTTTCTCAGCATTTATCTATCATAAAAATACGTTATAAGTTACACAACTAGCTTGGAAGACGCATGCACCCACACCAACCAACCCTTTTCCACCTCCCATTTATTTAATCATGACACTTGAATCCTCCTCCTCCTCCTCTTCCATCACCACCACCTCCCCTAAAATACTAAGCCAACATCCAATAATAGAACTTTACAATATTCTCAACTGATAATTCAAATAGCAGTGGCACCCTGTAGTGTATTAAATCTAACACTTCATCAAGATTTTTGCAGTGCATGCGGCCATCAGTACTCCCTCAATCCTCAATTCATGAACAAGTATATATATATATATAGCTTCTAGGTTGGGTCATGGCTGTTTCCCATTCTTTCCAGAAACAAATCTTCTGCTAATCCATATTTCTTTTCCTAGCACAATATCCCATTAACTGGTTCGTGTCAAAACTCCCCAGGCCTTGCCCAGCTGGAATAATCAAAATATATATGGCTGCAAATGTTTAATGATGTGCTGTAATAAATTTGTCTATAGTTTCTAAAATGAAAGAAACCATATACAAGGGAAGAAAAGAAAAGGGAAATTAATTAAAATCAAAATCCTAACAAGGGAGAAATTTTGAAAGAAAACTCATGCGTACGTAAAGGAAGAAACAATCGACAATTTTCTCTATATACATGCGTGCGTATATGATCTTGTTAATTAGAGAATAACATGAGGAAGCTTCGTATTGATGCTGTGCTTGACTGAGAGGAATAATTAAAGCAATGTAGAGGACTAGGTAGGTAACTAAATTAATACTCGGATATTAAAGCAATGTACTGGTGCTTGGAGTCGAATATTCTTGCAGTCCACATCAAAATTATGTATAAAATCACCATTAATTCATATAAGCAGAGTCTTGAAATTTACATCATAAGAACTTATTTTCCCTCTTATATATATTCTATTGATTTTCTGATCAACTGATGAAACACAGAAATAACAATTACCAAAATAATTATTTTATGAGGTATCAAATTAGGTCCATATTAAAGAAAAAGAATATAATAAATTCCCATCATCCACAAGTCATCATAGAAGAAAAAAACATGTACATGCCTTGCATGGCTCAAGTAAAATCATGATTGGCAACGATTCGTGAAATGAGATTCTGAACTAGCAGCACTACTTTTAAAATACAGATGAGATATCAGTATATATGGATCTGAGAACAGAATGATGCTGTGTGAGCTGCTTACCAATGATCAAGACTGAGAAGGGTCCGTTCATATGTTCAAGACTCTACTTATTAACCAATAGATTCCTCAGTACTGTTATGGCAATATGTGTTAGCAAGGACACTATGCTGTTCTTCTGAAGTTTTCAACTATGCGTGTTTCATAGATTCAAATCAAGTAAGATAGATGGTATATCTAGATTGTGTCTTTTATGAAAATATTTTAAATTTGATTTAATATATAAAGGCGAAGTTGGGATCCTCAAACAATAAATGGGTAGTTTATTAAATTTGAAAATTGAGTTTGGATTTCAAAAGACTTATACCTTAACTACAGTGAATGCCCCATTTCAAATATTAATTGCTCCGTATAAATTTTTTTTACCATCCTTTTAATTGAGTTTAGGTTTCATAATTAAAAAAAAAGTAATACATGAATGGGGTTTATTTTAGATTAATATATATTTTTAAAATTTAATTAAAAAATTATTCTTCTAATTAAAAAAAAAATTTAGCATGGGAAAATTATAATGAAAAGATATCTCTTAATTTGATATAATATAAATATTTTTCTATCAAATGAGCATAAGTTCCAACCCTATCACCCTAATCGATCTTTTTAAATAAAAATCAATAGCATATAAAATAGTATAAATGAATTTCTTTCACTGATATTTGTCATTTTTTCTGGAAACACCTTTGTTTATTCATAAAATAAAATAAAAGAAATATTGTATAAGGAATTAGTTATCTAGCAATGCCATAGTGGTTAAATTCAACCTAGATCTTCAATCTCAAGAATGACTATATATGCATATGTAACCATAATTATTGAAATGTTGCAGATTCACAGACACAGATCAGTGTCCTGATTTTTTGCGGTGTACAGGGTGGATGTGTCCCTTATAAAAAGTGCTGGAACAGTAGAAATCACAGATCAAATGTTTTTGCATGCAGCCTATATATAAACTTTTCTTTTACAATGCAATTCTCACTGCCGATCTGTGCACTCTGCTTACTGATCGTGAATTAGGTGGGGTTATGTGTTCAGTGATGCTCAGTCGCAGATACAAGTACTTCTTCATTGATTTATCTTTCTGTCCTTTTAGTTTCCTTTTCTTTTTAGTCATTATGTTCATAAATATATCACTGCTATTAAAGCAGTGATATTAAAGGTTAGAGCTAGGGTACTGTATAGGGTTTAGAAAGTGATTACCATGAATTATCACTGCATATTAAAGCAGGCCGAGGGTTAATACCCAGATGTCCCCATCATATCGTACCTCCGACCAGACAAAATATACATGTAATTAATTAAGATTACCACTTATTTAAGGTTAATTAGTTGTGTTAGTTACTTTCTTTTCTCATCCTCTCTAGTTTGTTCTTTTCTTATCCACTTTTTTTTTTTGTTGCATAGAGAGAGAGAGAGAGAGAGAGAGATAAGGTTCTTATGGGTTTGAATTAATTATAAGCTCACAGTATTATTATTATTTTTTGATAATTATAAGCTAACAGTAGTATTTATTAAGTGGGAAGAAATAAACGTAAGAAGGGCCCATCAAAAAACAAAGAGAAAAGATGGTGGGATTTCGTATGTATTGACGTTACGCGTACAATAAAGCTACCAATACTCTTCCACGGTTCCACCCATGACTTGCTGTCTGGATTTACGTCTATAAGTACTGTAAGTAGGTGTCAGTCTTGGCTATTACGAAAACAACTAGTGATTATTTACCAGCAATTATTTGATCAAAAAGAGGATCCCATCTGAGCTTTTGATGAGCAAATTAACCCATTCCTAAATAATGATAATTTCCTTCAATTATTTTCAGCTCGAGAGCCAAGCATGAAGAACCTGTTCAGAGACGGCATCCCAATCAGTACTATAGTCTTAATGGCGTTTAAAGTTATTGATCAGAAATTACAGGCCCGTGTTCCAAAGCTACCATCGTTCACGTATGCAATACACTAATACTGCCCTCGGGTGTCTCAGAGGTGTACGTGGTTACGTGCATATATATATAATACGAGCCGGTCACGTTTTCTTACTGTTAAGCTTTCCTTTTTATTTATGATTATGTTTAGCTCTTTTTTTTTTTTTGTTCATAACATTAAGTTTTCATTCAAAAGAAACCTTCATTTACTTTTTTTAATGACGTAGTGCGTAGTGCGGGCTGTGTTTTATCTCAATTATAAATTTAAAAATATTTTGTTAGTTAATACATATTATAATTTTGCACTAGTTTCATAAAAAATACACTCTTAAAATATTATTTAAAAAATAATTATAATATGTAACGTTTTTGAAATCTATCTTTTTAATTCCCAATTATATATAAAAGCTTTATACTTTGCTTGATTTATATGTTTTTAGTGGGTTAAGTTTATCTTGGTAATGTTTAGTTTGTAAATTTTATAGTTTGTCTTTTATTATTTTTCTTCTCTTGTTTTAGTTGTATTCTAAATGAATAAATTAATTTATTTTATATAAATCTCTAGTATTTTATAAATAAAAAATACGGAACACACACTAAATTATTCATCATGTTAATTAATGACACTTTTCCTCCCTTATTTTTTTAAAATATATATGTTATTATATAGAATATCTTGTATTTCATACTTCAAATATCTCTATGCACCTTAATTGGTCCATTCATAAAAACTAATAATTATTGATTACCGCAGATGCAAAAACAGGGTAAAGGAACAAAAATGCTAGTTCATGGGCATAGTTAGACGACGACCATGAGGGAAATATCAAGGTGTAAATTCCAACGAAAGTGTCTAATAACTATAATTTTGGGGATTTGCTTCATTGGGCTCATCATGTTAAATAAACCGAACTCGGACTTAGCTTAAAACCTAATTTTCCGAGTGAATGCCATCATATATAGAACTATAATAATAGTTAATTGTGAGCGATTTACAGCTATAATGACACTTATATTTATTTCTTTTACTTTTATGAGGTTGGTCTGATAATTTAAGAGGTTTCTTTCCTTCCTTCTTCATTTTTATTTTAATTTTAGGTTCAAATTTTAAAATCTACACTTAAAAAAATTCATTAAATTCTTTGAATAAACTCGGATAAAATAAAAGGTATGTCTTTAAAATTGTTTTAAAAAATTAATCTCGATTGATATTTAAACTCGTAAAAAAATATATCAATATTACCATTGAATCAACAAACAAATGTTCTGTTTTTTTTTTTTTTAATGAAGAAGAAGAAGAAAGAAATAAAAGTTAATAAAGGTATTCTAGAATTCATGGTTAGGAGTCTTTTCTGGACCCATGCTCCATGGGTATCGTTTCCAACTTTATATCTTGTGGCTAAAGCTATCCAGCATCCCCTCCCCACACCCCCCCCCCCCCCCCAACACACACACACACACACAAAGTTGATTCATGGACCAATGATACACATCTCTGTATATAATTCTAAACTTATTAACTACAGTTCTATAATATATATATATATATATATATATATATATATATATATATATATATATATATATATGTACTAGGTTTTGAGTAATTGATACTTAATATCCTTGAATGCATCGTACTTGGATGAAATCTTAATTAGTCACATTTGAATTTATTTTTTCCTTCCCGGTTTGTTTATTGTTGTTTCAAGGGTTAACACGATCTCGAGTTGATGAATTTTTTTATTATTATTTAATTTAGAAATGTGTCCATCCATGATATATAAAAAATCATTCTTTTTTAATCAAATAATTTATTTTCATTTTTTTATCACAATCTAATAATAAATTAAGTACAGTAAATGTATTTAGATAATACTTAATGGAGGTGACTTAAAGTGCTTGTTAGCTTTTGCATTGTTAATTAACTAGGTCAATATCCATATCTGTGAAATTAAATTTAATTGATCATAGTGGAAAAGAAGAGGTATGAACAAATATTATTTGAGGAAATTAAGGAGGAGACAAATACCTTATGTCATGGAAGCACTAGCCATCATTACGTTTTTTTTTTTTTTAATTGGAAGTATCTGTTGGGTCCTATATATATTCATGATGACAGATGATATGTAGAGGGCCCTTTTCATAAGAAGGGTGAGGTATCCCTTTCACCCAAAAGACCCTCCAGTTTCTTAAGATTTGTGTCAAATTTCAACAAATTCAACACGCTTCTCAATGGGTGCACTGACCTGGATGCAGTTCTGCAGTACGACTCATGGGAAATATAGACAAGCTCTATGTATATATAGCACAGATATACAATATAGTATACACTTTACCTCCACTCATTTACCCCCTCTGCCTCTACAATTATTCTATTGTATGAAAGAATATCAGCCGCAAAGAATTGGATAGCCATGATATGTCTTTTGCTTAGGTACTGAAAATTACGAAGCCTTTTCTTGTGACCTTGAAGGTGCCAGTACTTCCCAAGCGATGAGAAGCTTGTGGCGCCCATTTTCCCTAGAAAGTGACGATCAGGAAGGGAAAAAGGCAAGCTGTTCCGGTGTCTGAAAATTATTAATTGTAGCTGGCAATACATGCACTGCTGTCATGACACGAAGCTAGTAAAGCAATTAATACATGCATGTATTGATAATTACATGTACTGCTCGAAGTTAGTGACTGTTACCTACGAACACCAGCCATGCGTGTTCTTTCTCGACAAATTAATCATATATGCAGTTGATCATCACAATGATATTAATTAATTTATCAAGAACACGATAGCTAATTATTACCGTTAATTAGTGATTGATTTTGTTAGTTTTTCAGCTTATCATCACTCTTTGATCGTGCAAGTTTAATTCGCAGCATGCATGGTGACATTTTTAATATATGAATTCTTCCATTCATAAAGACATAAAATTACTGCGTGCCATGGTTTATTATGGATGTTGAAATCATAAACTAGGAGACAAGCTTTAAAAGGCTATCATGAATTCAAACCAATCAGATTAAGGCAAAATTAGGGGAGGACTATATGATTGCAATTAACAATAATGATCAATGGTGAAAATTACCTCATTAAAAATTTTATTTTTTGATAGTTCATGAGTAAGTGTCTTTAAATTTGGGCATTCCAACATGCATAATCTACATTTAAATGGTATTTTTCCATTAGATTATTGCATCATTGTCTTTGGGAATTATCGAATTTCAATTTTAAATAGTATTTTAAGCACCGATCAACGCTTTGCTAGCATTGAAAGCTTCTAGACTGCCATGTAATTAAGTAACATGTAATGTTATACATTTCAAAATTTTACTTATCTAGATATTTGATTTAATTAAATGTTCAGATTGTGTGGTGAGGTGATTAAATGCTCAGAATTAATATATTTTGTATTGTTTTTTTACCATAAATTTTTTTTAATTAGTTTGCTAGTTTTTAATGATACCGACTAAATCTTATTAATATTTTCTCTCTATTACTATAAAAAAAACACACGTGATGTTATACATCGCAAATATTCTGATCTTTGTGTTATGATCTATCGCACCATTTTATAAAATAATTAAAAAATTATTCTTACTTATTTAACTATACACACAAGGAGATACCGGATCATGAATATCCATGTTTGCATTGCATTTCCCTTATGAAGAAAATGCAGATGATAGTACTGTCATTTAAATCAATTCTCTTAGACTTTGAAGGCCAGCAAGAAACTGAAATCTTGTGGTCGGCAACATGATAGACAAACATGGAATGTAGAATGACGTTAGAGCAAGAAGATGGATAAGCACAAAAGACATAATGACGTAAAATACACACATGCTTATACAAAATACATAGATTCATACACATATAGCATGCCTTATGTTGTAGCTACGTACGTACATTCCTCTCTACACCTCTTTAAAAAGTGTACAAATCAATAAAAAGAAAAAAATGGATCTTGATGTGACTTGTTAGAAAATATTTCATCTTCAAGGGAAAAAAAAAAAAAAACTCACAACCCTTTTCCCATTCCTTTTTATCACTTTTTAGGTACAATTAAACCCATCAAAGTCAACAAAAAATGATATCCATATGCTGTTGCGTTTATCTCCGTAATGGCAAGAAGTGTTTGGTGCTAGAGATTTTATTTATAATCGATCGTTCTTGACAATATATAGAGGCAATAGTATAGTACAATATTTGGTAAATGATGGGTCGATCCACCCCATTAAAACCTCACAGCATTATAACAAAGGTAGGTAACTCATAAACAGAGATGGTTGGGCTAATATGGGAGCAAAAATGAGTGCCATACCCACCCTCGATTGCTAGGCCAATGTTTAGGGTTAGATATTTATTATTGTACCAGAACACAAATGTCCTTTAGGGTTACATGCCCATGAAAAAAAGAAAAAAAAAAAGCTTAGGGTTTTTATGGTTTAAACTTAACACCACTCTCCAACGAGGGCAGTCCCCCACACACTCCAATCAAAAACTATCTATATGCGAAAGGCATCTATGATTCTGCCATGACAAGACAAGCACTATTTTATTTAATCCCATCTTTAGCAGAGCGTGGAGATAACGTGTGGGGAAATAGTAAAACTTTTACTATTGCCATCTAGGGTTTTCTTTTTTCTTTTGCCCTTGTACAAGCCTCGCAAGAGAGCTAATGGATGGTGATAAGAACCGCACATTCTTGACACGTGGGTGTTTTCTATTGGTTGAGCCTCACTTTCCACGGCTTCTCTCAACCTTTACTCTCTTTCTCTCTCTATACATATATGCCAGGGATTGTATCATGTTCATGGTTATAACATGACATGGTCATGGGCATGCTTTTTTAATTCAAAATAAAACCTGGTTCCCAAGACAAAAGTTAAAAACTCACTCTCACTCTCTCTCTCTATCTCTTCTTCTCTCTCTAGCTGAAGAATCGAAAACCTCTCTAAAAAGCTAGGTTTTTAGAAACTTCGCGCTCTAATTCTACACAGTCACCTCTGAATCTCAGCTTGTGATTTATATCTTCTTTCTTGATGACCAAATGCTCTCTATGATGATACCTTTCTTTGAACTGGCCGTGAAGAATTGAAGTCAAGTTCGTTCAAGATCGTAGCTTTTGATTTTCTAGTGAGAAAAGGTGTGACTTTTACTCGAATTACTCTTTTTTATATTTCTGGGTGTTTTTGATTGTTGATGTTTTGTTGATTCGTGTGGGTTCTAGCTGTGGTTTAGCTTGTTTGTTAGTGTTATTTAGGTCATTTCACTGCTTGAAGCACGTTAAGTTTGTTCATTTCCATGCGTTTTATCATTTCGGCTCTTACTGGGGTGTGAATTGATTGATTTTTGTGATATTTCATGGGGATTTTTTTGTGTGTTTCGTGGCTATTGAATTTGTGTTGACTGTTTACTTATGGTCAATTTGTGTGGAAATGAAACCCTAAAGTTTTCATTTTATAATTGAGGTCCATGATTGTAATAGTTAACTTGGAGCTTTCAGAGGATGTTTTGAATTGGGTTTATAGTTTTTTCTTGTTTTAATTGAGAGATTAATGACTTCTATTCTTGAGTTAGCACTGCTAGTTTTATGTAACCCTAATCTATGATTTGTCTTACTGGGGTTATTTCTTGAATTAGTTTGTAATTAAAATGAAGGGATTTCATTACATGTTTGATTATATTCTATGTGAAGCACTGATATGGTAAGTGAAGATTTATGTTTGTTGTGATGGAATCTAGGGTTTCTATAAGTTTTGCTTTGTGATGTCATTTACTTGTATTTGCAAGTGGTTGTTATTTTATGTGCTTAATCACTTTAAATCATAGAATTTTGATGTGTTACTTGATTTAGAACGAAAGCTAGAAGGAATCTTTGTTTTTAGTTTACATTTGCTAATAATTATGAACAAACCCTAAGGTGTATGTTTGGACCATCTCTTAAGATCTTCTGATCTACTTTGGAACTGTAATGGCTTGTTTTGGTTTGCCTGTCATCCATGTTGTTTAAACTGAATAATTTTGTAAGTTTAGCATATGGTTTTTTTTTTTTTTTTTTGATAATAATCGAGTGTATTAATCATTAGCATATGATAATATACATTATGACTTAAGATTTGTATTGTGTATGCATAGGAAATTTGTTGTTTGCCGGCAGTTGTGCTATCAGCTTCCTTGTACCATGGAAAGGACTATGTTAGTGGAGAAGAATCATCCTGGTAGCCATTCAAAACTTGTCTCCAAGGTGGAATCATCTATTAGGATCGATTCCATAACAATTGACCTGGACAATGTTGATGAGAAAGTTGAGGCAGAAAAATGCTCACATTTTTCTATGCGGTAAGCCTTGATCCCAATCATTTGGTAGGATTAAAATTTAGTTTCTCATGTTACATGTTTTGGTTAAACACTAGCATTTTCAGCATGTGGTCCATTGGAATGCTTGTCTGATTTTTGAGTTGTTAACACCATGCATATTTAGCTTCTTTACAAGTTTTTTTTTTTTTTAATGTTTTCTTTTGTTTTTCATATTATATACTGTCTCGGGCTTTAACCTTTATATTTGTTGTTTGTTCATCATTGAATATACTACTGATGAGAACTAAACAATAGCCTTTAGTACTATTGATGAGATGCAAATGAGGAATTTGTTGGATACCTTTTAGTTGGCCATAATATTTAGCTAGCACCAATGGTATTCAAAACAAATCTGGAACAATTCATTGGGAACTGTCAACGAACTTGGTAGAGAAATTGTTACTTGCTAGTCTCAAGTATTGATTTCTGAAAGCATACAATTGAAAAATGGAGGAAATATATAGCTCAGCATAAGATATGAGGAATTTTTCCGCACATAGTAATTTTCCATGTGCTTATCTCTTGTTGCTGCAAATTCTGAGCTACTGAAAATGAACAAAAAATTTCTTATATTCTGAATGCAGTGGATATGTATCTGAAATTCGTAAACGAGACTGGAAGATCTGTTGGCCGTTTGTGTCAGATGGTGACAGTAATAACTATGAGGAGCAAGCATGCCTTCTTCCTCCTTTACATGTTCCAAAATTCCGATTTTGGCGTTGTCAGAACTGTGTGTGGGAAGTTGATGCCACTGCGAACTGTTACGGAAGTACTGCTCTAAAATCATGCAGTACTGGATTCAAATCCACTAAAGTTTGTTCCCATGCACCAATCCTTGGTGATGATGCAATGCTACCATCTGATGTTCAGGGAGCTGCAAATCAAGAAATTCCCGAGGGAAGACAGGCTGATGCTTTTGCCAGTTTGACCAATACCAGTAAATGTCATCATTCTCACTCTATTGATAAGAATGAAAGGAAGACTAAAGATGAAAATGTTTCCAACATAGGTATTTACATATATGCTGAAATCAAACCTTTGTTGCAGTATCATATAAATTTTGCTGTATGAAATCAGAATATTTTTTTTCCTGTTTTGCTCTTTTCTCAAGGGAAAAGTGTGGGTTCAGAAGATAATTTGAAGCAGGAAAATCATAGACTGGCATGTGTAGCAACTGAAGTTGTTTCAAGCCCAATTCAGAAGACAGATCTTACAGATAAAATAGGTAAAAGTGCTAAGTACTTTGACATACAATAGAAGCAAGAAAACAGCTTAACTTCCCAGTACCCAAATCAAAACATTGCATTGCTTGTACCTTCTCTCTAATAATAGTGCTTCTGATTTCTGCAACAGCAGCTTTCAAGTCAAAATGTATCAACCTATGTGAGCCAGGCTGTGGTCATCATGAAGTTGTTGCTGCTGAGTTTGCTAGAAATCTTAATTGCATGGTAAATAATGCTACTGAAATTTGTGAAGCAGGAAAAGAAATTTCCATAGATGATCAATACAAAGAGATAATAACTCGTGGGGCGTCTGGAGAAGCAGGTAACATTGATGATGGGGCACTCACTGCTGACAAGGATCCTGTGAGCCGCCCTTCCCTGGAATTAGATGAGTATGATGATCCTTCATCTGAAAGCACTGATATCATGGTTGGTAATAATTCTCAGGATGTTCACCATGAAAATTCAAGTGGTTTGCATCGTAGGAAAACTCGAAAGGTGCGCTTGTTGACTGAATTGTTGTGTGAAAATGGGGATGGAGACACTGATAACCAAACTCAGTATTCTCTGCCCCATGCCTTTCCTGATGCATCTGCTGGAGTTGACAAGGTTCCTGTTCTCCAAGGGGAGGTGGCTATCCAAGGCAAAGCTAGAAGGGGCTTGGGTCAGAATAGGAAAAGAAAGTTGCCTCAGGATGAAGATTCAAAATCTCCAGAGATGAGATCTACCAGTAAAGTTTGTAAAGAAGTTAGGAACTCAAAGAGAGATGGGGAAACAGCTGAACTCAGTGGGGGTTCTGAATCAGAAGAAGATGCATTCGGAAGAATGGGTTTACAAACTGGCATGAAGAGTCAGTGGGCCAAAAACAAAGTTGACAGAAGTCTTGTTGTAAGCAAGAAGAAAAACAAAAAGGCACTGAGTTTTGATGAATGTTTGTTCTCAGAGCTGTCGCCAGAAAAGGCGCCAATTGAAATTGGGGAGAAAATTTCACCAGAAAAGGCCACTGCTGTTGATGATGTTTTGACCAAATCAGCACACAGTGCATTTACAGGCAGAGAGATGGACTTTTTCCCTTTGCATTCTTCACAAATGGAGAAAAATGTTAATGATTACAAGAAGAAAGGAAAGATGCCTCTTTTTGAGGATTATCAGGTTTCCCCGTCTCCTTGGAATCATGGCATTCTCAGAGAAGGTCCAGTGATTAGAAAAGATGTGGGGACAATACATACTGGACTTGTACCTGTTCCGTTTCATTCAGCGGAGGACACATATCTTGAAAAGGGGCTGGATCTTTCCCTTAACAGCTACAAGACAGCACAAAGCTATGATGGGAAACATATTCCACTGGTAGAAAATAGGCAAAGTTCTTTATTTACTTGGCAAGAGGGAAGTTCCAAAAATCAGGCAATGAGGAAAGCTGCAGAAATTGAGCATGTGGGAAATTTCAATCTCACTTCTAAAATTGCCCAAGATGCACCTTTTGAGAAAGGAATACGTAGCGATCCCAGTACCAAGAGACCATCTTTTAAAATCCCCTTCCTCAGTGAAAAGCAGAAATACAACTTTCAGGTTGAAATTGGGGGTTGTTCTCTCATGCAGAAAAAGGTATGACCTCTGTTCACGCTGGTATTGTTGGAATATCACAGCATAGAAGGAGAGGTTTTTATATAACTGATCGATTTGGGAACATTGCTTAATGCAATGGGAAAAGTCATGCAATTACTTGGTTGCAGGTTTGAGGCTGGATAGCTGCCACATTGTGCTAATGGTTGAAGGATAGGGACTGGTTCAAAATTCTGCCGGGAACCAAAGTCCCTTCCAAAACCTGACTTCTAAGGGATCATGGCTGGCTAATCATCTTTTGCAGTTAATTGATTTGAAATTGAAACTTTCCAACCTTTAAAATAAACACTCATACTTTCCAATCTTTTATTACCTGAATGTTTTGTAATAGCATTCTCATTTCTGGTTTTTAAAATGACTTATGTGATTATGGGTGTTTCATATTTATGGGAACTGGGTAGTGGCCATATTTTTTGTACATGTTTGGATAGGCTGCAGGCTCACATACTTCATAGTATGGCTTGTCTGGAGACTCAATTATGTTTCTCTTTGTTCCAGGACTTTTGTAATACCAAAAGCAACGAGAAAACCATTGGAATGCAGGAACATTCAGCATTTCCAAGGAAAGATATCAACCAAAGAGCTGATAAGTTGTCTGAACAGGGAGCTTTAGATGACATTCCAATGGAAATTGTTGAACTCATGGCAAAGAATCAGTATGAGAGGTGTCTTCCTGATGGTGAATATGAGAAACGCCAGTTAGAAACAACTAGTAGCTCAAGGAGGAGTCAGATGATGAATTTCAGTCAAGTATATGGGCTTGGAGGGTTAAGCTTATTTCATCAGGAAACTACTCAAAAACAGAACCCTCCAGCCAGAAGAAATGGCATAATAAAGATTGGTGAAATGGAAGAATCAACCAAACAGAAGGCAGTTGATTTCTTCTCTCAAGCTGATCGAAACTCATTCAATATGAGGCGACCGGAAAAAACTGGTTCCCCTGTGGGGTTTGGACCATTTCTTCAACATCAAGAGAAGCCATCCAGCAGAGTTCAACATTCTGCTTGCATTTCTAACGTCCAAAACATTTCTCAAAATTGCAAACAGATAGGGGATGTGGTGGGGAATAGATCTTGTTATGCCAATTTCCACACCCCAGGACCATGTAACACATGCCAGAGCATTCCACAGCAAAGTAAGGAAGCAAATCACCTTTGGTCATCAATGATGTCGAATCACATGCCTTTTGTTTATAGCATTCCTCCAAAGTGTGTAACTCAATCTACCAATGTAAATGTGTTTCCTCATTCTTCTGGAAGTATCCTCAAGGAAAATATGAATGGGGATCGTGAGCTGAAGTTTTTGAATAAGAATGCTGCCAACCTGGGAAAGCAAAACAGGAATTTTGGTTCAGAAACTCTTATCAGGGCACGTTCAGAATACCCCTTTGCTGGAAAACATAATGGGATTGAGCTTAATCAGAAGCCAATAGGGTCATTAGATCTGTATTCTAATGAAACCATACCAGCTATGCACTTGCTCAGCCTCATGGATGCAGGAGTACAGTCCAGTGCACCCATCAATATGGATGTAAACTCAAAGTTCCTCAAGAGACCTTCCATTACACACAATCCTGAACCTAAGGAGTTTTCTAGGCTGGACACCGGGGCATTTAAAGCTGTTAATACTGTGAAGCACCCACCTCATAATCATCATGGTAAAAATCAACTTGCAGAGAATTTCCGTGATCATATTCCTGTCATTCAAACAACAGCTGGTGCATCTTCTTCGTCAATTCTACATGATAAAGGTATTAGGAAGGCTACTGATTTTCCCATTCAAGTTGTTCAAGATAAAGATAAGAGAAAAGGCTCTGATTCACGCACACAGAATAAAGTAAATAGATCGCAAAAATCAGCATATGGTGGTTTTGGCACCAACTGTGGATCCATTCCTGCTCATAACATGCAGACAATGTTTTTAGGTGCTTCAGATTCTTCAATGTTTCCTTTGCCATTCCGTGCATTGGAAAAGTCAAACAAACACAAGTTGGAGTCCCCTGCTAACAATAGAACTGTTCACGCCCATAAAAGCAGTTCTGAGACTGAAGTTTGCAGCGTGAACAGAAACCCTGCTGATTTTACCGTACCGGAAGCTGGAAATATGTATATGATTGCAGGTGAAGACCTAAAATTTGAAAAGGAAGTTCCTTTTGTAAACGGATCTCGCTCACTTAAATTGGATGGGCCCAAACGACAGAGGAAGCTTCCTGCTGTGAAAGGCCGTGGACGACCTCCAATGTCACGATTGTCCTAAATTTCAATGCCGGTAGCTTTTTGAAACCTATACCTATTTCTGTTTGATTAATTTTCACTTCTTAACTGAATGGACAAGTAGATGGCTTCTTTCAGAAGTCGTTGCATGGCTTTTTTCCTGAGTTTCTTGTTTCATTTCAGCAGGTGAAGTCTTGCTTTCTCTTGCCAGCTTCTACAAAATCAGAATAAGTCAAAGGCTTTATGAAGATCAGATAGCAACTGCTGAAATTGATATTGATTTTGGAACCATGATTCCATTCACTCAAGGTCTTGTTGAGTTCTAACCTCTGCAACTGAGTTGCGGAAGCATAATGGGTGGCGTGTAAATACCTACAAATGCCTTGAGATCCACAAGTAACTGTTTATGTATGTACCTTTTCATTTCAGTTGTGTTTTGGTGTGATTAACCTGCAAGGTTCCAGAAAAGCCCGACATTTCAAAAGGGCTTCCTTAATTCTACTTCGGTGATGGCTTTGTCTCCAGTCTTGATCAGGAAGTGGGAATGGAAATAGAGAGCAGGGAATTAGCTAGTATAATAATAGAACACCTCTAGCTGGAGATTGCCGGGTGTTCATCAACTCAGCCATTGTTGGCTGTACTGCCGTGTTGTAATTTATAAGGCAAGAAAATCAAAAGGAGACTTGTAATCTTTTGGAACATGAAGGAAAAAGACAATGTGTTAGGAAGATTTGGGTTAGCCGGGGACAGATCATGGAGACAGATCTTTCTGATTAACCTAATAGACTGGTATTTGGTTTCTATCAAAGAATTATTGAGAAGGATTGAGTAGTGTACCTTTTTTAATTTGTTCTCATAGGATTTTTTTTATTTATTTATTGTTCTAATACCAGCCAGAGCATCCTTTGAAAGGTCGATGCCTTGTCTAAGACAATATATAGTTATGATTGATTGTCTGGTGAACACCAGTTCCCAAGCAGGAGCATGTTTGAACGAATACAGCAACGACATGACCGAGCTTTAGCTATGCTATGCTATTAAAAATATTTCACACTGAAAAAACGTTATTTTACATATTTTAAAAAGAGAACGCGAAAGTTCATGCGTTCCCTTTTATTTTAAAAATATGATTGTTGTCTTTCTTGATAAGCTTGAATCTAGCTAGGGCATCGATTTTTCATCTACTCTATAATTAAATCGATATAATACACGCGCGGCCGCGCGCGTGCACACACAACATATTTACATTAATAAATAAAACATTCAAAAGTTTCTACCCATCACTATAACATATACTACTAAAAGTATGTTGCGGGGGCTAAAAGGCATTAAATTTTAAGCTTCTTTGATTTCTTTTTACCAGTAGCTGGCAAAGTAGACCTTCCAAAGTGGTGCTTTTAGAGGGTCAAATTTACCCTCTAAGCTTTTGTTATTTATCCTTAAAAATTATAATTATAAAAATTATAATTATAATTATTCCTACAGTCATTCATTCTGATTTTATTAATCTCGTATCAAACACCACCCACTACAAGAAAAAAATAAGTTCTATTCACTAATAAATTGACAAGTTAAACTCTTTTCCTAAATTGAAAATAATTTCTATCTATATAACTTTTTTTATTGTGCTATAAAGAATTTTATAAATAAAACACATAAAAAGTTAAATGCAAGTTATAATAAGGAATAAAAAAAATTATAAGAGAAATTAGAAACACAATCTTACTTATACACAACACTTGCTCTAGAAAAGACAATGATATCAAAAAATCCGACAAATTAAACATCGTATCTAGTGTCTAACTGAAGCCTACACATTCCCATAAAGTAAAGTTTACACTGTCACATTTATCAAAAATTCCCCCCACCAAACCCAAGATAGCGTATGTAGGACAGCCTGAGTTTGCAAACTAGCAAAACTGAATTTGGTAGTGATAAAAAAATAAAAAATAGATCAAAGATCGAAAGCATGCTAGGCCATACTAGAATATGGCAAAACTAGTATGATGTGTTGAAACAAACCATGATATGTCAAATCATACGGGCTATGACCATGACATAGCGTGAAACATAAACCACAAGTAGCGTACAATGAGCCATAAACATGGTCAAACAGCTGATGTGCTAAAAAAAAACAGTCTTGGTTGGGAAACATGCAAAGCTTATGGAATTGGAGAAGAATGGTGCTTCTACGGTTAAGTCAGCCACTCATCTAATCGATGGGATTTGTAATTTAAGGGCTGATTCTTTTCAAATCTGCTTTGGAAGGGTTGGATGCCTCTTAAAATGGATGTCTTCCTTTGGTTAATGCTTCAAGGTAGTCTCAGCACAAGAGGGTTCCTTGCATATAAACACATTACTCACCACAATGATGCACCTTGTCCATTTTGTGTATCTGAAATTGAATCAATTCCTCATTTGTTCCTTCATTGTTATGAAACCTGGAGGTTTTGGACCTGTTTCATGAGATGGCTCGGTTACCAGGGTTAATTATACGCTGAATTGAGTTGACACTTTCTCATGGGAATGGTATAGTATGGTGATGGTGATTGGTGGAAAATTTTAGCGGAGGGTATTTTCATAATGTTTGTTGGAATTTTTTAGAGTATCTGAATAGCCCAAAATAAATTCTTATTTAAGAAGAAAGCTATAGATTGATCTTACAATTATGATCTTACTTTCTACCATCTTACTGAATGGATTAAGGGGAATACTCCTAATTTTACTTGTACAAGCAATGACTTGATGAGATGTTTTAATAGTGTTTTGTTGTTCTCTAATAGGCATGTTTTAGCTTTAGTTTTTCTTTTATTTCCTTTTCTATTACTTAATAATGTTGTTTTAATAATGCATCTCGATTACTACTATATATGAGGTAGTAGGTCCAAAGATAAAAATCTGGTTGTACGATGATGAGTGTGATGGCATTTGTCGTGGCAAAAAACCACACAAAAAAAAAGTAAGTGTAAAAAAAAATCAACATGATAAAAAAAAAAAAAACAATGTTATCATATTACAAATAATAAAAATAAAATAAGATAACAAAATCTATAAGAAAAATAAAAAACCACAAAATTATATATTGGTTAACTTACATACTTAAATTGATGAAATCCAATCATATTCATACACAACACTTACTTGGAGGGTGTTTATTTCTGTGGTTGCTTCTGCTTTTGAATCAAACCACAGAAAAAAATTGTTTGATAAATTATAAAACATAATTTACTTTTTGTAGGGCCCAATATAATTTGCGTTTAAAACGCAGGTTAACCGAAAACATCTTCAAGTTGCTTCTCTTCTTATGCCGTTTGTGGAGAGTAAATTAATTCATAAAAGTGAATAGTGCAGAGTGAATCAATTCACTTTCCACTGCCCAAACCTAAATGCATTGGACCGGGTCCGACCTAGTAAAATTTTTTTTTTATTTTTAATGTGTTTTATTAAAAAAAAACTAGTGTTTAATTATTCAATAACAATACATAAATTAGAAGGAGATCGCATGATGACGTAACATTTGTAGAATTTGATCTTAATCCCAATTTTGTTCCTGATAATATTTTACCTGATTTTGTTGTACGCTACAAAAAAACCATGGAAACTGTAGTCCTTATCAGATGAATTTCGTATATAATGGAATTGTAGATAGTTTAATGAAATAATAAAAAAATATTTTATATAAAGTATTATTTATTTCATGATGTAGTAGCAGTAGTTAAATTTACAATATTTAAATTGAAAACCATCAATATTAATATATATATATATATATATATATATATATAGTTATTTTATAACATCAATTTGTAAAGCATTCTTAACCAAATACATTAAACTACTTTTTGTTCAATTTCAATTGTAACCACAGTTTTAACCAAACATATATAAATATTAAACCAACCTCAACTAAAAATACTTTTTATAAAATAATTTTTTTTCAAACTACAACCACAAGAGCTACCACAATATCAAACACACTTGACAATGATATCAAACAATTTCATAAATTAAACCTCTTCCTTATATTAAGTCATAATAGAAGCTTATAAGTCAAATTTACACATCCTTTGTCATCTTGCACTTTAGTTAAAGACCTGAAATAATAATTTTTTATATTCAAGGAGTGAATGTATTTTAGCATAGTCTAATACGTGATGTGTTCATGTTTGTAGCATTTTATTAGCTCTTATTTTTTATTATCACTTTATTTTATGTTTTTACATTTAATTTTCAGCATGTCATAGTTTTAATGGTATTCTGGTTTTATCAATAAATATCTTGATTATTATATATAAAAAAAAAAAGGAAGTCATATTTACACCATATCACACGTATTATCTAACAAGATGGAGTTTATTTACAAATTTTCTTTCATAGAAAAGTGGTGGTAGGAAAAACTAAGCCAGTAGAAAATTAAAAAAACAAAAAATAAAATCTTGTTTCTTACAAACCATGTACGTACGCAAGGTTTATAATCTTTCGTATCTCGGCATATACATCATTTTGTAATGTTGAATTCAAATATTTGGCTTTGAATGAAGCGTTATGTACAACTTGGTTATATAGAGAAAAATCAAAAGTTGTGTTTTATTAATTAAAATAAAAATAAAAGATTGAAAAAAGAAAGAGAAAAAATAGATTAGAGAAGGGGGGGGGGGGGAATTGAAAATTATATTACATGTAGAATATTAAATAAATGTTAAGTCATCCTTATGGATCTAGATCGATCACGAGAATTATACAATAATTAATTAATGGGTGAATAAAGACCTACATATATATATATTATTAGCTTTTTAATTCAAAGTTTATGTTTTCACACCTTTTCACTCTCCTGATGCTTATAATATATTAATATAAATTTAACTATTAGAAAGGTTATTATTGCACACCTTGAGTGATTTTTATTTTATAAGCGAAACAAGTTTAATTAGCCAATAAATGGCGAGCAACCCCAAGGGTTACCAAAAGAACAGATACAGCAGCAGAAAATAAGAGCCCAGACAAACAACCAGCCCAGAAAATTACCTTAGAACACGCAGATCACCAGCCTCGGCCATTTCCTTCGCAGAATACCAACAGCAAGCAGCTTTTTAAGGTTCTTCTGATGGAATAGCTTAATTCGACAACATTTATTAAGCATTCTGCATCTCACAAAGCTTCAGCAATATGATCACAAAATTCCGTAGCCTCTTTCATGCTACCAAATTGCAAGATCTCCCATATAGCTTCAGTAGTTCATCCAATCACCAACAACATGATTTCAACAACAATCACAAGATGCTAGCAAGAAGATTGAGGTCCTTGTCACCAAAGCCTCCATGCAGGTAATGAGGATTCCACACACAACCGAGGGTCCGAGAGAATATATCCATAGAAGCATCAAATCCATGCTAGAAACCCATGTACTCTATCCACCCCTTGTTTAGCTAGAGTGTCAGCCATGTGGTTTGTCTCGTGTAAAATATGACAGTAAGATATGGAACCCAAATGAGAAGAGTACCGAGAAGCATGAATGAAGAGATCATGAAATTTCCATGGTCTGAGAGAGTGATTGTTCATCCAATTAACAACAGACACAAAATCTGATCCAACAAGTAATTCCTTGAAGAAGATGATTTCAGGGCTTTAATTACCGCGAGCAATCCGACTTCCCACCGAGGCAGAAAAAAGCCCCATCACAGTACCATTATATATGGTCATGTAGAACTCCATCAATACCAGCTGGTACAGGTTTACTCTTAGAAGAGCCATCAACAACAGTCCCTTGATTGAATTTATTAGAAAAGTATGTTGATACATATGGTTCTGATTAGTCATTTACAGATCTAACGTAATTAGGTTACACATATAGTCTGTCTTAAAGGGATATTTTTTAGATGGTGGCCTTATTCAACATAATTTTATATTACTTAAACTTTACAACAACTGTTTATCCTCCACTATTTACCTCCTAAATTCAGTCTAAAGTAATAATTTAATTTCAGAATTGTGTAGCAAGCTAGTCCTAAAACTTAAGTAAATCAAAAATAGATTAAAACCCATGTAAATTTGCATTAGATTAAAACTATATATATAGATACATGATATATTAATGGAGTCAACATTTGAATAAAAGTTCATGCAACTCGAAAACAGCTTGTCGAGCCCTTCTGTGAGTGGACCGGTGCCTTCCATTAAATCATTATTTTTTGTTCGTTATTCATAAATGTACCCGAATATGTTCTTTCGAGATAAATATTTCTTTCAGCGTGTATAGATTCCACTTTATACAATTATTTCTGACAGCTTTGGTTTCAGATGGTGACTTGTACAGCTTTCCTTTGACTCATCAGGATCAGAGGCTTACACATTATCAAAGACCAACTTATATTTAATTATCATGAGCTTCCATTGAATTAATTATATGACCCACTTCAAATTAATTAATTAAAAGAGAGGCAAACTATGGTTGACAGTCTTGCAAAATAAGGGGTGAATAGAGCATGCGAGTTTCAGGCTTGGATTTGAAACTGATATGGCTGCTCTTCCAGTTTGCTTCTTCCAAGGAATTGTTTATGGCTACTGCGGTGCAATATGTCCTGGAGATGGCAATGTCAGGAGATGGAAATGGGAAGGCCTGGATCTCTCTTCTCCACCTAGCAGAATATGTTTTTGAGTGCCCCATTACATGTTCCATCTTCTCAAGCCATGAGACACTCCTCATCACCATCTCCTCATGTTGTGACTCGTTTTGTTCAGGCTGCTCACCAGCAGCCTTGGCCTAAACTTTGTCAACTTTGTCATTCTAACTTTTTCTTCACTTCCTATTTTAGTTGGATTTGAAATTGAGCACTTGATTTCATGACTATGTCTGGATCTGTTACTTCATGTTTAACCCAAGCTTTTAGACATTCGAATTATGTATATGCCATAAAAGTTAGGTTCAATGGAGATCTTCCATTATGGATGCTTAGTGAGATGCAACGGCAGCTATGAAATCATTGTTGATGATACAGATGGTGTAGATGGTTGTCTTATAAAGTTGGATGTTTATGGAACTAAGGAGGAAACAAGGGCAAGAATTTTGTTTTTTCAGAAGCTACTAGCTACTTCTCCGGTCGTTAATGACAATACCATAGTGGAGTTACATCAGTGGCCAACCTAGTGTTTGGAAACTTCCAGCATAAGACTTGATATATGCTAGAGTACATAGCTTATAAGAAATAATGTAATTTTTAATTATGAAACTACAATCTTTAAACACAGTTTCTCTTTAATTCTTTATCACCTCTAGAATTGGCTCAGGTTTGCGGATAAATTTTTCATGGTTATTGACACTACTTTAATTATAGAGCCTAAAGGTATTATAGATTGGTCTAACACCAAATCAAGACTTTAAGCATGATGTATCAATTCCTTCAATCCTGATGTTTTTTTCCGGTTATGTATATGTTGGCTTTTTTTTTTTGTCTACTTTTTGTTTTTGTAATTGATCTCTTTTCTTTTATTTTCTGTTTTTCTTCTGTGTATCTTATTTTTTGCTATCTTTTGGTTAGTCCTTTTAATATTTTGACTTTTTAAAAACAAAAAAATACCATAGTAGAGTTTTTTTGCATTGAAGAAACAATAGCATGGTTTTGATTTAGCTCTTTTCAGCATTTTTATGTTTCTTGGTTATAAGTCTGCTGGTTTTTTATCTTTTGCAGATTCTTGATTTCTGCGGATTTATTCTTGTTCTCTTATATGTTACCTGTTTCAATACATTCTATTGACCATAAAAAAAAATTAATTGATTAATTAAATAAATTAGTGTCAAAACCCTAATAAACCTCATAATCGGTCTTAGGACAAACATCAACTTCCATTAATTTACATTTGTTAATATTGTCTAAACAGATTAAAAAAAAAAAGTCAATTGCATGACAGCAAGCTTTGGTTTAGTTGTTAATGCATAGAGAGGGATGGGGAGAATAAGTTCAAGCGATAAATAAATAAAAAAATAATAATTAAACCTTGAATATATATATATATTTCCCTTCTCATTTTCAATGTCCTAGATAGAGCATTTCAAATGACAGTTGAAAGTGATCAGCTCTCGTAAATATATTCATTGCTTGCCATTACTTCATTATCATTAATAGAGTTATTGCTTAATTTTCTTGTTTTGAGAATGTTTGTAATAGAAATTTTTTTTTAAAATTTATTTTTTAAAATTTTTTAAAATTTATTTTTGATATGAGTATATTAAATGATCCACAAATATAAAAAAAATTAATTAAAAACTAAAAAAATTAATTTTTTTAAAATATAGTTGAATCACAATTAATATTAAATAAAATTAACCTTAATATAAAAGATTGGTTAATTTTAATGGTGGTTAGTGGATATATATATATATATATATATATATATATATATATATATATAAAATTTTTTAACACACTAATTGGACGTTGACTTTTTAATGCTTTGATATGCGTAAAGAAAAAGCTACCTCTTTGTTTCTCCTTGATTTTTTGTGTCTTGTTTTAAGGGTTTTTTTTTTTTTTAGTTGCATATATGTAGGAGAATTGCTGTTTAATTAGTTTGAGAGAAAAGCCCCCGCTACAAAAAAGGAGAAAAAAAAATCACCATACCTCTCATTAATTTATATCTCTATCTTTCAATAGATTATACACCTTGAATTTAAAAATAATGTATCTATTTTCAATTAATTCCATTTATGAAGTATTTTTTAAATCTTTGATTCTAATATAAATATAGGGGTGAAAAACATCACGCTAGCTAGTGCATGATCAACTTATATATGTGTAAATATACATCTAAAGGATAAAAAAATCCTTCAATAATTAATAAGTTCATCTATTTTTTTTATTATTTTGCAAATATATATATTTGCTCGCTCGCTCTCTCTTTCCTAATATATATAAACATCTTTTGATAATTTTTTCTTCGCATCGAACTTTTACATGTATATGTTCCTCTTTCTCCCTTTTTTTATGTGGTCCTAAGAATTTACTCTTCGAGGTACGTGCATGCACAGAAAAAGCTTCCTCAAGTTCGATGAATGCAATGCTGATTAGTGATATGATTAATATCTCTCCCTTAGCCTAGTTTAATCGCATTTTATTTACTAGCTAGCCAAGAAATTAATCGATGAATTCTTGAGTGTGCTAACTTCTAATGAGTAGTATTAAAACTTTAAAAATATTTTCAAAAAATTATTTTATAGTATTTTCAAATAAAAAAACATTTTTAAAAAATATTCTACACTTTTTGCCTGAAAATTCGATTTTTGCCATCTAATGCATGCCTATGCCAACACAATAACCCTTTATTCCAAGAACTTATTCTATTCCATTGTCTATTGGCCTTTCTTCATTAATTTCACTTGAATTTGTTATTTTTTTAACTTTAATTATGCTCGTATAAATACTATATATATGCAGCCTTTTCTTATGAATAATATATGATTTTTTTTTGGTTTTTTTATAATTAATAATATATGTTTATAAGGGTTGATGTAGTTAAACAAGATATGTTTTATTTTTTTAGATTTAAATCATATATAGGGTCAGTATAAAAAAAGAATCTATTAAATTGATCATAATACACTAGATAAATATATATAGAGAACATATCTTAAAATTATTAAAGTATAAGATTTACTGTCAATCGACTTACAAGATGGTTGGAGTACGCTACTTGTAATAAAAAAACAAATTAACATGCATGCATATATACATGCATGCATATAGGAGTTGGGTGACAATGGGTGCCGAGAAACAATAAATTAATTCTAGCATATATATATATATATATATATATATATAAGGATGGACATGAACTTGATGGGTATGTTACGTATGCCTATATACCATCCAATTAGGACCCAAAACCATGTCAATAGCAGCAACCACAGCATTGCCAGCTGCATCTGATCAGTACTCCTTCCCTACCACTAATAATAACACTGCAATCTCATCTCATCTCCACCGACAGCCTTTCCTTCTGATCATGCATTATATATACTTTCTGCCAAATATTCCACCAATACCTAGCTAGGCTAGGACCCACTTAACTATCGTCACGTGCCTCACGTGCATCACATTTCATATCGTGATGGGATCATGATGAGTACAGTGCTATACATGGAGAGAGAGAGTCAAGAAACATGCACACGCGCCGCCTTCATCTTGTATCCATCTGTTCCTATGCAGCGAGAAATTGCATGTTAATGGTGCATTTGTGGCGCTGAGTATCGATCAGGCTGCATGGTGAGGTGTCCAGAGAAATCAGCCACTTGGGAACCCCTTGGACTTGTACATATTGCTCATTTTTATTAACTTTATTCGACCATCAACTCTCTCTCTCTCTCTCTGGGGGGGGGGGCGCCGCCGGCGCCCCGCGCGGGGGGGGGGGGGGGGGGGGGGGGGGGGGTGGGGGGGGGGGGGGGGGGGGGGGTGGGGGGGGGGGGGGGGGGTGGG
>Ga0325405_1001308_pt1 | contig 25115 bp, 11 predicted proteins | sample PopdelMetagenome_21_FD_205663 | JGI IMG/M metagenome (GOLD analysis project Ga0325405, IMG submission 205663) | Populus deltoides microbial communities from Bellville, Georgia, United States - Xylem-Control-R2 | ecosystem: Host-associated > Plants > Phyllosphere > Stem > Wood/Secondary xylem...
TTTCTACGATATGTCAATGACGTCGTTCGGCTAATCCATTTTGTTCTGGTGTTTCTGGACATGAAATTCTATGAATGATGCCATTAGTTTTGAAAAGATTCTGCAGACTTTGATTAACAAACTCACCACCTCCATCGCTTTGAAATATTTTAACATGTGCATCAAATTGTGTTTCCATTTGCTTGAGAAAGGAAAGAAATACTATTGCTACATCAGATTTTTGATGCATAGGAAATAACCATATATACCAAGAATACTCATCAACAAGAGTTAAATAGAATCGGTTTCCATCAAAAGAAGGCACAGAAGCAGGACCCCAGACATCGGAATGCAGTGTATGTAGAAAAGTAGTAGCATATGATTTTCTAGATTCAAACGGTAACTTTGTTGATTTTCCCAAAACACAGCTTTCACAGAAAGCATTTTGTTTGTCCATAGATGGTAAACATAACTTTGTAAGAATTCTGGCTTGAGGGTGTCCCAATCGTGCATGCCATAGGCTGCTGGACACTTTATTTGCTAAAAAACTGACTGGAATTGTAGAGAATTGCTGCAGATTGATCGGATATAACCCATCCTTTATGAAACCTTTAAGAATTACCTGCTTCGTCTTCATGTCCTTAAGAATAAAACCCCATGGATAAAACAAAAAATAGCAGTTATTATCTCTTGTAAACTGAGATACAGATAATAATTTCTTCTTAATTTCAGGAACCACAAGGACATCTTTTAGCTTGAGATTGGTAGTGGGAATAGTAACGTTTCCAGTACCAGTAATAGACAAGCCCTGGCCATTTCCAACTATAACAGAGTCATTTCCAGGATAAGAAATAATACCTTGGACTTCATTTGTGTCAGACGTCATATGCTGGTTTGCTCCAGTGTCAGAATAACATGGATCTTCTGCAGTTTCACCAATTTTGATTGCAGCAAAGGCCTTGTACTGATCAGCTTCTTCATCAGATGCGAAACATCCATCTGCTTTGTGATTAGGTCCTCCACATCGAAAACAAGTGATGCTACCACGCCCACGATTACTATTATGTGAAATTTGTTTCTGACGGGTTCCATTGAAGCTTCCATTTTGGCGAGGAAAACGAGTCTCTTTAGCTCGTAGTGGAGTGTTATTAGAGGGATTTCTCGTAGTAAAGCTGCGATGATTGCGACCACGAGTGTTGGTTTTTATCCATGGCTTTGAGTTTGTGCGGCCACGATTTGTATAAAACGCCATAGAGGGAGCAGTTGTTCTTGCTCCTTGAATTCGAATTTCAAAGTCACGAAGTTTGCCAATAATTCCTTCAAGAGATGGAAAAGTGTCTCTAGCATTTAATGCTGCTACTATAGGATCAAATTCAGATCCTAATCCCCGAAGAATACAAATGATGAATTCATCATCATCCATTGGTTTACCTGCACCACAGAGAGATAGAGCCAAAGCTTTTGCTTTTTGTAAATAATCTTCCAGTGAAGAAGTACCTTTTGTCAGAGACTGTAGTTCGCCTTTGATTTGTTGGATGCGATCTCGAGTGTGAGTGCCATAAAGGGTCTCTAACACTTGCCATGCATCATGCAAAGATCCACTATTGATGACTTGGGAAAGAGGTCCATCAGATAGTGAACTGTTGATCCATCCAAGGATCAATTGATCCGTGCGTAACCAAACTGCTGCCGCAGGGTTTGTTTGCAACTCACCATTCTCACCAATGATAGTTGATTCTGGGCAAGGGACTTCATCCTTCACATATCCAAGGAGTCCATAGCCACGTAAAACAAGGAGAACCTGTGCTTTCCACAGAAGATAATTGTTTGAAGCCAGTTTGATGGAGATATCAGGCAAATTTGATTTTGGGAGTGTAGTCTCAAGAGAAGAAGTAGAAAACGTTGTTTGAACTGAAGAAGAAGATGTCATAGTGATAGAGGGCTCTGATACCATGTAGGAGAACTATCTCAACCTAATAGCTTAAGCTGTTAGGTGAGGTCCCAGGATATTATTTATATTATTCTCTAATAAATTATACATTAAAAAAACAGAAAAAACAAAGAAGGGGGATTATACACACACACATGTTATATTTTAATTATGATGTGGGTTTAGCTAAGGACATGGATTTTAAATGGCGTGGGCTTTAATTTTAAAAATCCTTGTAAATGTTATGTGAAATTAATTAAAGAAGGAGGCTGTTAAGAAAATTATAGGAAAGATGAATTATTTTGAAACATGTATTGATAGGTTATGAGTTACATTGAGTAGAAAAGAGATGATGTTAGGAGTAAACATAAAAATAATATTGTTTTTTAATGTCAATTGATTGAATAAATTTATTATTATTGTTTTTAAATGAGTTTATTTACGTGTAAATATATATGTACAAGAATAAAGTAATGAGTAACATGTGAAATCAATATCTGAGTTGGAAATGAATTATTATCCTAGAATGAACTATGCTAAAATGAAAATACATAACTAAAAGGTTTCCTACAGCTAGACTAAAATAAGCTTATCATGTTTATCCAGCAACATGAGATGGCCTTGTGCAACATACATATATAATTAATAAATTTCTAATTCAGTGAACCTTAAACCGTATAAAATATTACGGGTATAATTTGAGATAGCAATGCCCATTTAGAAATAACAACACAATGGTTCCCATTTATTTAGGAATAGTCACACTGAAACACAATGGTTTTTGTCTTTCAGATAAAAAAACATAAAACATCACAGTGGATTCCATTCACTTTCACTTGGAATCAACAACACAGTGGTTCCCATCTTTCAGGAAGAAAACATAACTCTCATGGCATGCATGATGTTGAATGGCGGGTTTTCCTCCGGGAACAAGGGGGTTCTGGATGTATTGAGATAAATCATAAAATTATGATTTGAGAGGTTCAAGAGTTGCCACCTAGTATTATGGTCACTAGAAAATCTAATAGTATATGAGAGTCTAGGTAAAGAGATTAGTTGTGCATGAGAAAGACACATCATCCTCAATGCACCCTACATATGGTAAGTTGTATTGTTGATTAATTGTTTCTCTCTAAGTATCGTTTCTATTTGTTGGTTCATCTAAGGTTCAAGAAAGGTCCTCCTCAATAAGAAATCTCTATCTTATCATGTTAAAACCTAACTGTTCTGAAGTTTAATTTTAACAATGTATTTATTTCTATTTTATATCTATAATACCTAGGGACATACTTTACAATGTGATTTTATCCCACAAATATTAAAGTATACAATTAATTCATAACATTTTATTTTTATCAATTCATTTAATTTAATACTGAAAGTATGCATTACGTTGTAAAATTTATACTCCAAATATTAATTAAACAAATTAATTTTTGTTGCTACCTAATTTTTTACCCATGTTTTTGATAAATTTTCTGAAAAAAACAAAAATAGCAAAAAAAGCAACGAAAACCCCAAAAACTGTATTTTGATATATTTGCATCATTTTTAGCATTTTTAGCATCGTCTCAAAAGAATTTAAATTTTCAAAGGTCTTTCGAATGGGTTCGACTTTTCACGCATCATTTTTTAAATCATTGATTTTTCTCGTTGAGTCGACATTGATATGCTCGTTTTCAAAAAGATAAGAAAAATCAAAATTTGCAAAAAAAAAGAAGAAAAGTTAAGGAACCAAGTTTGACGACCCAAACACACTTCTCCTAGAAATACCACTAAACTAACACATACCAGGGGGGCGGGGAAGAAAAAATTTACAAGGAGAGGGGGGCAATTTTGGGGTTGAAAAGAGAGGAATGCAAAAAAAAACCTAAACCTAAACCTAAACCCAAACCCATCTCTTTTAAGCCGCCGCCCCCCCTTTAGCAAAAAAAAAAAAAAACAAAAACCAGAGGACCCTAACAACAACCACAAACCAGCTCCCCCTTACTTGATCTTCCCTCTAGTCGCCGCTCTCCCTCTCAGCCACAGGACAACCACCACATACTCCCTTCTCCTCTCACAGTCCTCATTTCCACAGATCTTCCCTTCTTAGTTGTTCTTCCCTCAGCCAACCGACCATAACCCCAGAATGGATTTGCCTCTCTTCCCCCGATCATTTTCCCCATCATCATTTCCAGCTTCACCCAATAGAGATCGGCCTTGACACCTCCTTCTCCTAGCTGACTCACCTCAAGCCTCCCCTTCCCCGCACACGATTGGACCCACAAACCCAGATCCACTTCCAACCAAACCCGCCGACTGAACAACCACTCCCATCTCCTCAGCAGCAACGACCAGAACAACACCCCAAAGCTAGCCCCGTCCGCATCTACCGTGACCTGCCACCTCCAGATTTGCCACCTGAAGAAGAAAGAAAGAACAATAATTTGAAGGGGAAGAAGACAACAAAAAACAGATCTAAAAGGGGAAGATAAGAAAAACAAAATAAAATCGACTATTTGTGGTGTTTTCTTGGCTTTGCATGTGATGTTGTTTCTCATCGTCGATAAGGATGGGAAATGTGGAGGAGGTTGTTACAGACCCCCCTATTTGTTTGGATTTTCTGGCAGCGGCGTGTGAACCCAAGCGCCACCAATGGCGTGGTGCGTGGAGCAGATGCGTCGCCACTGTTCATAAATCACAAAAGCTATATAGAATTCTCTAGCACTGTACCTAGGCTTTTTTGTAATTTTTAGACTTTGATATGTATATTTAGATTACTGTTATTTTGTACTTTTGATATTTTGTAACATGTAAATGTGTGTGTTGGCAACTAAAAAAATAGTGAACAGTGGTGTGTGGGTGTTTGTACCTTTTCTTTATGTATTTTTTTATGTTAAAATGAAAAGAAAAAAATTAAAAAGACAAAAGAAGAATTTAATATTTTGATTTGCTCGTGGTTAAGGATTATAAACTTATATGTAAGATGTATTTATTATTTCCGATGAAAAGACAAAACCTTTAAAACTTCTTTAACACATCAAATTATGAAGCAACTTACCTCAGGTATGTGCGTTTGGGATGATAATACCTTCCTTAGCCACAACCAGTCCCTTACCCATGAATCTCTGACAAAAACCAGTACATCCAGGTTTCCTAGTAGCCTTCATTCAAATACTAGGTGGCGACTTCCAATCATCAATCAAACGAACAAAAATCACCATCAAACACCGCCGCGTCGGCACGTGCGACAGAATGGCGAATGCACCGGGGAAGGTACTGTTTTATGACAATATTGGAGTAAGCTTTGTTTATTTGATGTGTTTAAGTTTTTGTGTTTTGTCTTATTTTGTTAACATATTTTTCCATGCATTGTATAGAATTGTCTCATGCATCACATATCTTTATTTTTGAAAACACACACAAGCTTCTAGGTTAGGTGGGGAACTAACGATTTGCCGTATAACTATTAGTCAGGATTCAGATGCGTGAAACACCCAACTCATATCTGAGTGTCTGCTTGGTAATTGTGGTTATACGTGCCTTAACCATTTCTCGCAACGCCTTTATACTATCTTTACGAAGATCATCACTAGGCAGACATGAGACCCTTTTGAGACCAGGTAGAAAACCTACCCATGTTCACATAATGAATAAAACTTGTCCTTAGGTTGTATGTGCTACTTTTAGTTGCATTAAGACAAGCCCTTCTTAAAGCATCTTGAACTCAAGACTTATGGGTGATATAATGATTGTTACTCAGGAAATCTTCATTGTAGAGTTTGAGCAAAAATCAAGATTCTTGTTTCATCATACAAGAGTTATGACCATATGTCACCCCTAGAAGGATGAGTTCATCATATAGATTACATGTTCATACATTTGTCATGCATGCACTGGGATGAAAAGTGGGTCCCCTACGAGTCTATAACACCCGATTTTGAGCGAGAAACACAAAAGATGAAGAGCGTGCTCGCCATAACATTCATTTTCAAGAAGAGCTGGAGTCTCTGAAGACAAGCATGACTCGCCTCTAGCTTACTCGAGCAAATACTAAAAAATAACTCTGGGGAAGTTCCTTCCAACTGACCATCATCTTTGTTCAAACCCTAACAATGACTCAACCCGAAGAAATTGAGGGCAAACATGGTTAAGAGCCTCAACACAATCCAGCATTTCTGCAAAAGCTTTTTTAAGAAGGCTGATCGAAGGGGAATTGCACCACAGTTGCAGAATGGAGCTTGTTCTTGTTATGTCAAAAAATAACTACCTCTGTTTGATCATGCCTTCAAAGCTTCTTGATTTTTTATTTCAACCTATTTCAGTCTTGTTGGTAAGCTCATAATGCCACAAGACTTTTTTCAGTCAAATGAGCTTTTCTTATTAATAAGATCATATGTTTTCCTGTGTTCATGACATGCCTTTATTTTTGTTGTTGTTTCTTGTAAATAACACATTGAGCATAACCTTTAAGCATGAAACCATTGCGCCAATAATCTTTTGGTGTGTTTCTCTTTTCTTTCAAAACTATGCATGATCTCACATGTTCACAAGGATTTTTGGGAATTGAAAGTTTAGTACAAAAACAAAAATCATATTAAAATGATTTCTGAAAGGTAACCATACACCTAGAAAATCTGAGAAAAAAAACAAAAAAAATACCATGAGGTGACTTTAAAGTTGAGTTTTATTTGAATGAATAATGAGAAATCACTTTGCATACTTGCTTGAAAGCATGACTTACCAATCCTAAATGCATGCATTTGAAATTAGGAAAGGCTTTCTTTGATAATCCTTTCACGAGGCTAAAATATATCCTTTGCAGTCCTCTTTTAAGCTTGGTAACATTTTTGAAAATAACATTGGCTAGGATCACACCCCAAACTAAGAGCAAGTGCCAAAAAAAAACCTCGATGATTGAAAGTGCCCAAACAACATTGGGGGGCATGAAAGAAAATTCTCAATGATTAAAGGTGTAAACACCAAAAAAAAAGTAAAGCAAAAAATGTCTCCACCATCACTGTCAATTTCTGAATCGGCAGCATAGAGTTTGGCTACCGAGTTCTGAATCAGCAGCGACATAGTTTTGCTGCTGATTTTTGAATAGGTAGTGACACTGTAAAAGCCAACAAAAATCAGTGTTCGTGTAAACACCCAATAAAAAAAAAGAGAAGAAGAAAAAGAGTTAAGCCAAAAACAACTTCATCATCGCAGCCAATTTCTGAATCGGTAGCAACACAGTTCTTTACTGTCAATTTTTGGATCAATAGTGACACAGTTTATGGCTGTTGATTTCTGGATAGGCAGCGACGTAGTACTTGGCTGTCGATTTTAGAATTGACAGCGATACAATTTGAGGCTATCGATTTTTGAATCAGCAGCGACATAGTTTGGCTACCAATTTATGAATCGGTAGTGGCGCAGTTTTCGCTGATGATTTCAGAATTAGCAGCGACACAGTTTGTGGCTACCGATTTCAGAATCGGCAACGACGCCAAAAAGCCCAACAAAAAATTGTATTGGGCCAGGCTATTCTAGATGAGAACAATAGAGGACATGACCAATCTTAGATTAACCTAAAAGAGGGATGGGAACAACCTTATCCAGCCCACCAAACACCCTTTTGCATTTAAGAAGGGTATAAATGCAGCAAGGAGAGAGAAAGGGGCACTCTTTCCAAAACAGGATGCATGCTCTTGCCATTTTCCTCTCTCCTAAAAACAGTCAGCCAACAGCCTTGGCTGCAACAACCTCTCTTCCCAAAGCAAAACCAGCAAACCCGGCTGCATGCATCTCCTTAGAACGTAGGAGAAGAAAGGAGGATTAGGGAAAAATAGAGGTGGCCGAAGGCATGGAAGGAGAAGGAGTCTAGACCTCTCCTTAAAAAACCGGCTAGCAAACACCATTGCAGCCACTGATTTCCCAAGAAGAAAACCTAGCAACTAGCTGTATGCACATTCCTTGAGTGTCAGAGAGGAAATAAGAGTTAGAGAAAAACATAAATGGCCGAAACCATGGAGGGAGAGGGGGTGTAACAAACGGCTGAACAGAGGAAGAAGAAGAGGAAAACCATGAGTAAAGAGGATGAAGCAGCAGAAGAAGAAGACTGCGAGTAGAGGGGAAGAAAAACCTGTTGAATCCTTTCCTAAAACTACCGAAAACAATAAGGTATGAACCAGACCTCTCTCCCCACTTGTTCTTGAGACTTTGGGATTAAAATGATGAAGAAAACCCCCAAGTAGATTACCTAGAATCCTTACACCAGCTGCTAAGTAAAACTGGGCTGAAGAATGCATCTAAAACAGGGGTGAATGAGAGGCCAAATTCCAGAACACTTAACAAAGGAAATGGATAATTTAAATACACAAACTGGGGTGGAAGACCAACCATGGTAGGGGCTGGATAGAATGCAAACATTATGAGAAAAAAAAGCAGGAATTATGACTTTGTTAGAACCTTAGACCATGCTAAAGTCAAAACAGAAAACATGCTAGTGCCATTGACTTGATTTCCTATTGTGTTTGATGAAATAATGTGATAACTAGCTTAGGGTAAGGTTATGTGCAGGATTGTGTGTGTTGGTAACCTTAAAAGCATGCTGCAGCTGAAACAAGAATCTAACGATAAAGCATGTGCTGGAATTGAATTTGCATGTGTGTTCATGCTAAAATTGAATGATTTTGCTGGATCCAAAGAACAAATTGTGGTGTCGACAACGAATGAGTTTTCGCTGTGAATTGTGTTATTGGCAGCGAATTAGTTTCGCTGCCAAATCGTGTTGTCAACAGTGAATCAGTGTTCGCTGTCGAATTGTGTTGTCTGCAGCGACTGAGTTCTCGCTGCTGAATTTATGTTGTCCGCAGCGAATCAGGTATTCGCTGCCAAATTGTGTATTCCGCAGTGAATCAGGTGTTCGCTGCCGAATGTGTGTCATCCGCAACGAATCAGGTTTTCACTACCGAATGTGTGTCAGCCACGGTGAATCAGGTGTTCGCTGTCGAATTGTATATTCCGTAGTGAATCAGGTGTGCGCTGGTGAATTATGTATTCCATAGTGAATCAGGTGTTTGCTGCTGAATCTGTGTTGTTCGTAGCGAATCAGGTGTTCACTGCTGAATTTGTGTCGTTTGTAGTGAATCAGGTTTTCGCTGCTGAATTTTGTTGTCCGCAGCGAATCAGGTGTTCACTACCGAATTTGTGTTGTCTGCAGCGAGTCAAGTCTGTCGAATTTATGTCGTCCGCGACAAGTGAGGTGTTTGCTACCGAATTCGTGTCATCCACAACGAATTAGGTTTTGCTGTTGAAGTTGTGTTATCTACAGCGAATCTGCACTCACTACTGAAGTTGTGTTGGTTACAACGGAAGTGTGATTCGCTGCCGAAATCGAGTTGCCTGTAGAGAATTAGCATTCGCTGCCAAAAGCGTGTCGGCTGGAGCGAAGTAGCATTTGCTGCCGAAATTGTGGTGCCTGTAGCGAAACAGTTTTCGCTACCAAATTGAGCGGCCAGCAGCGAATCAATTTTCCCTAAATCAAATGATTGATTGATGAGTTTAACTACTGAAATTGAGAAGACAAATAGAGGGCTAAGCTTAGAAAAAAGATGCTGGTTCAGTCTAAACTAGAATACCATTTGGTTATTGGATCATAACTGGAGTAGTAAAACTTGGATTTAGATCTGGTTTATATTTATGGAAAGCTAAGACATAAGCCTAAAACTTTCATGAAGAGTCCAAGATTCAAAAGGACCGTTTTCAAGTTCAAATTGTACCAACAATAGAGAAGTCAGAAACTGTCTTGTAGCCCATACACTATTTAGTGTGTAGCCCATATCTCGAGTTCTAGAAGTTCAAATGCACCGATTCTTGTTTTGTTGAAAATCTAAGATAATTTCCCAGAACTTTCATGAGACTATCTACTCAAATTATGATGTTAGTAATGATGCGTTCTTGCTCTCTTTCTTTATATTTTTGTAATGCTTAAGTTTTGCTTTCATTAATCTCTTGTTTATGCCTTTCATTTCCTTTACTATACTTAAATAATAATGTTGTCCTCTTATTTATTTATATTTCTCTTCTTTCATTATGTTTAGTTAAGTTTATTATGTCAAGGTGAAAATTTTGGTTACACTAATGGTGTAAGAATAAGTATAGTGTAAACTCAACATGGATTTTAATGTTTCATACTAACATATTTTGTATTTGTTATCTTATTTGCTCTTAATACTTTGCTTGTTAAATGGTTAATCTAGATTTATATTGTATAACCTTTGGTATAACAAATACTTGATCCTTTCATAACCAACTGTATGGTATAACCGACACCTGTGTTATTAAAGGAACTTGATTTGTTCTTAACATTTATTAACATCATGAATACCTGACAACATTTACAAGTATTAACATTATTCGAATAAGATAACTAATGTAATCATGTTAACAATTTATAATTTGATTGGAACCTCCTTTGTATGTGGTTTCCAGTTGAGTAATAAAAAGAGTTTATACTATACTTATTTGAAATACCATTAGTGGATCCTCTCACCTTGACAATTGTTTTATCCTTGTTTAATCCTTACATCAATATCCCATAAAATTCCCATAAACTCTTTGTTTTATTAAAAATATATATATTATTTGTAATTTATATAGTTCACCTCCATGTGGTTCGACCCTGGTCTTGCTGGGTTATTTATTACTTCAACACTCCTGCACTTGGGATAAGACATCAATCTTTTGATCATGTCATATGGTGATGAATGTGATTTAAAGATGCAAATGTATTGATTTGTGGCCATTTATGTCTTAGGTGGTGTGGCCGGGATCAGACCATCACTAGGACAAGGACAACCCACAAGTGGAGCAGGTAGGTGGTTTCCACCTTTTTCTCGTATGATGTTTATGTTTTGAAATGATTTACTTATGGTGATATTTTATGAAATCTTTGTTGAATGATGAAACGATGATGAAGTGTTTGATTGAATTCTTGATGATTGTCGAAACGACTATGAAATGTCGATTGAGTTCTTGATGAATGTTGAAACAATGACAAAAATGTTAATGTTCTGAATGAACTATTTGAGGTGGATATATTATTGTGTTGCAATGAATATTAAACCGACTATGAGATGTTGATTGGGATATTATGAATTTGGGCTACTGATGAATGGTAGTAGGAGCATTACGAAGGATCCACTGTTGAATTTTATTGAATGTAATTTTGATGAATGGTAGTATGAGTATTACGAAGGATCTACTGTTGTATTTTATTGAATGTAATTCTAATGAATGGTAGTATGAGTATTACACAGAATCTACCGTTTTATTATATTGAATGTAATTGTGACGAATGATTGTATGGGTCTTATAAAAGATCTACCGTTTTATTATATTGAATGTAATTGTGACACGGTTGTATAAGTATTACAAAGGATCTACCATTGTAGTATATTAAATGAAATTGTCACGAATGGTTGTATGACTACTACGAAGATCTACCATTATATTATACTGAATGTTAATTATCACGGATGGTTGTATGAGTATTTATGAGGGATCTATTGTTGTATTGTATTGAACATTAACTATCATGAATGGTTGGATGAGTAATACGAAGGGTACTGTTGTATTATACTGAATGCTAAACTATTATGGAATGTTTGTTTATGTATTACAAAGGATCTATTATCGTGTTACTGAATGTTAAACTATTACAGAACGCTTGTACGAGTACCATGAAGGGTCTACTATTATATTGTAGTGAATGTCAAATTGTTATAAATTGTTTGAATGAGTAAATCAAGGGATATTGCCATGTTATAGTGATTTCACAAACCGCCTCTGGAATGTTTAATTGGTTGACGATTAGCTTCGGCTAATGGCTTCCTAAGCGGATGACTAGGATGAGCAAATAATTAGCTACAACTTATGTCATCCAAAGCGAATGACCGGGACAAATGATTGATTAGCTTTGGCTAATGGCATCCAAAGGGATTACTACGATAAATGATTGATTAGCTATGGCTAATGGCATTCGAATGGATGACCAGGACAACTGATTGATTAGCTTCAACTAATGGCATCCAAACAGATGACCAGGATAAATGATTGATTAGCTACAGCTAATGGCATCCTAAGTGGATGACCGAGACAAATGATTGATTAGCTTTGGCTAATGGCATCCGAATGGATGGTCAGGATAAATGATTGATTAGCTTCGGCTAATGGTATCCGAATGGATGGCCACGATGAATGATTGATTAGTTATGGCTAATGGCATTCAAAGTGGATGGTCGAGATGAATAAATGATTAACTTCGGCTAATGGCACCCTAAAGGGATGACCGGGATGAATAAATGATTAGCTTCGGCTAATGGCATCCAAAGTGGACGACCATGATGAATAAATGATTAACTTTGGCTAATGACATCCTAAATAGATGACCGGGAAGAATAAACGACTAGCTTCGACTAATAGCATCCTAAATGGATGACCAAGATGAACAAATGATTAGCTATGGCTATTGGCATCCAAAGTGGATGACCAGGATGAATAAATGATTAACTGTGGCTAATGGCATCCTAAATGGATGATCGGGAAGAATAAATGACTAGCTTCGACTAATAGCATCCAAAATGGATGACCAGGATGAATAAATGATTAACTTTGGCTAATGGCATCCTAAATAGATGATCGAGAATAATAAATGACTAGCTTCGACTAATAGCATCCAAATTGGATGACCAGGATGAATAAATGATTAGCATTTAGGATGCCCAGGATGAATAAATGACTAGCTTCAGCTAATAGCATCCTAAGTGGATGTTCGGGATAAGTAAACGATTGGCTTCGACTAATGGCATCCTAAGAGGATAGGTGGATTTGAGAGTTATGAGTTAGTTTCAAGAATTGATGCGTTCATGTATACTATGTTTTGTATATATTAAGTATATGAAAGAACTACGATTATTATGCTTTAACTAGAGAATAATGTTAGTTTGCCTAACAGTATTTGAGATAAATGATCGGGTTTGAGTATTGCAATTAGCCTCGGAAATTAACAAATTATTAATAATGATATTTATATAAGTAAGGGGAAATGATAAAATTACATTTCGAAAAGAACTATATATTTGCATGTTATGGGTGATATGAGTTCTATATAAACAGACGTGTTAATCACTCAATTAGTCGCCCGAACCTTGTTGTAAAGACTAGTAATGAAAAATTCAAATAGAACACAGATGGGAATGAATGAACATGTTGATATGATGTGTATGAATATACATATGAGGTATTCATCTTATGAGGATGTCATATTGTGAAATTACATGAGGTCAGGATAACGAAAGTACTAGTTATGTAACCTATTGTTCAACACTCTTGTATGAACTCATGATGATAACGAGACTAGAACAGGAGTGTGAATTTATAAATATGTCAATATGATGTAATGTAAACCTATGAGTATGGAAATATAATATTATGGGCATGTGTATTGAGAATCCGTTTATGGAAATGTTGATTTACGTTATCCTACGTAGATTGTGCCTTGTGATTAATACTTAAAAGTGCATTTTTGTCAAGGTTTTATATTATCATTTTGCACTTGAAGTATCAATAACTTCTTAACTAGAGCATGTTTTATAATAACAAGTCTAATAATATAAGATACCTTTAATTTATGGTAAATGTTCATTTTAAATGCAGGCCTATCACATAAATCAACGAATTAATTAATGAGTTTAACTACTGTAATTGAGAAGACAAAGAGAGGGCTAAGCTTAAAAAAGAGATGCTGGTTGAATTCAAATTGGAACACCATTCGGTTATTGGATCATAACTAGAGCTGTAAAACTTGGATTTAGGTCTGGTTTATATGGATAGAAAGCTAAGACATAGGTCTAAAACTTTCATGAAGTCCAAGATTTAAAAGGACTATTTTCAAGTTCAAATTGTAGCAACAATAAAGAAGTCGGAATATGCCCTGCAGCCCAGACAATGTTCAGTGTTCAGCCCATATCTCGAGTTCTAGAAGTCCAAATGATCTTATTCTTGTTTTGTTGGAAAGCATAGACAATTCCCTAGAACTTTCATGGAGACTATCTATTCAAATTCAGATGTTAGCAATGACGTTTTCTGTAGACACGAAGATAAGGATGGTTACCAAGTCAGGAGGTGGCCACCCACTCAACAATTAGTCATCAAATCAATAGTTTTGAATTTTGACCTATAAAATGAGGCATTTGCCATGCATTTAGGCATCTTGTTTTTAGATCAAGATCATGTTCTTACTCTCTCTCTCTCTCTCTTTATATTTTTATAATGCTTAAGTTTTGCTTTCATTAATCTCTTGTTTATGCCTTTCATTTCCTTCATTATACTTATGTAATCATGTTCTCCTCTTGTTTATCTATGTTTCTCTTATTCTTAATGTTCAGCTAATTTTATCATGTCAAGGTGAAAATGGTACACTAATAGTGTAAGAATAAGTATAGTATAAACTTAACGTGGACTTTAATGTTTGATACTAACATGTTTTATATTTATCATCTTACTCACTCTTAATACTTTGCTTGTTAAATGGTTAATTTAGATTTGTGTTGAACAACCCTTGAGACAACAAATACTTGGCACTTTCATAGGCCAACTGTATGGTATAACCGACACTTGTGCTATGAAAGGAACTTGATTTGTTGTTAACATAAGTTATCACCATGAATACCTAATAATATTTACAAGTATTGACATTACTCGAATAAGACAACTAATGTAATCATGTTAACAATTTGTAATCTGAGTAGAACCTCCTTTGTGTGTGGTTTCCAATCAAGTAATAAAAAGAGTTTATACTATAATTATTTGAAATACCATTAGTGGATCCTCTAACCTTGACAATTGTTTTATCTTTGTTTAAATCCTTACATCATTATCACATCTCAAAGCTCTCTTCAAATCTTTTCTTTTATTTATAATTCGATCCTGGTCTTGTTGGGTTATTTATTACTTCGACACTCTTACACTTAGGATAAGACATCAACTCTTTGATCATGTCACCTTGTTAATTAACAAAATGCAATGATAAATCTAAAGAATGATATGGTGAAAAACATCAAGATACCGGACGATAAAAAAAAATTCTATTGATTTTGGCATTTAAAAAGTCGGGTCGTTACAAAAGGTGCCCAAACAAAACTAGGGGGCATGAAGAAAAATCTGAAGGGTCCAAAAGATTTGAGCTTTCTGATATGATGATGCTCAACTAAGTGAAAAAAATGAAAGGCCCAAGCCTGACACTAGGGGGCACGATAGACTATCTTGGAAACAAATTCAAAAGACAAAAAGTACAAAAGGTCAGGAAACAAGCACAAGTGATTCTTAGTCTTGAAATCCCTTAAACACCTTTTGAGCTTGTAAATATCCTTTTTCTTCATAACCAATAGCCCAAGCCTACATTACGTGCCTAATTAAGTCCTTTCTAATCAAAGGCAAGTAATCCAGATCGGTAGGCAATGCTTCCCACGCAAAAATCATTATTTATCCAAATAAAATAAATGCTTTGAAAATCAGTTCTTTGTAACCCTCAAATTGAAGTTTGAACCTCTTGACCAACAAAATGTCACTTCATATTTTCACCAAAAGCAAAACAAAAAGTTTTCATCACTTCTGAAAACCTCTCTGTAGGAATCACTTGAATTTCTTCATAACGAATTTGCTTTGAATTAATGTCAAAAATGATTTATGTGTCTGGAATAGCTTTGAAATTCTAAAATTGATGCATGAAAACAACTCCTTATCAAACCTTCCTTCACATAGCCTCATCCCCCAAAGAAAACCCGAATTGAATACTTGGGGGCATGATCAAGCTGGGGGGTAATAAAAAACATATGGTATGGTTGGCTCCATGATTCCCTTTCTAAGAAAAATATGGAGCAGAATTGAAAACCCTTTAGATTAAGGTTGGAGAACGAAGAAGTATGAACGAAGAATTGGCTCCATGTTTGTCTTCAACCGTTGAACGAAGAAAGGGCAACTTTGATATGGACTATCAATGATTTTCTGGCTTATGGAATGGTTTCTAGTTGGAGCACGTATGGAAAATTAACATGTCCATACTGCATGGAAAACAACAAGGCATTCACGGTAACAAATGGGGGTAAAACATCTTTTTTTTACTGTCACCGACTTTTCTTGCCAACGGATCACAGGTATAAAAAGAACAAAAAGGATTTTTTTGTTAGTAGAGTTGAAAAAGATGTTGCACTTCTGCGTCTTTCCAATGAAGAATTGTATGATGTCGTGTTAGAGCACGGTGACATTGTGTTTGTTTCCAATCCGGTAAGTAGAAGTTTCCTGGTTTTGGTTTGACCCATAACTAGATAAAGCGAAGTATTTTCTAGGAGATTCCTTTTTGGAAGACCAATCTCCTCTGCCATAACCTTGACGTCATGCACATAGAAAAAAACATGTTTGGGAACATTTTCAACATGATCATGGACATGAAGAGGAAGACAAAGGATAACATCAAGACTAGAATGGATATAGTGTTGTCTTGTCATCGTAAAATATAGAGTTGGTTTATACTGGGTCATGAGTCGCAAAGCCCAAAGCAAGCTTTGTCTTAGACAAGAATGCACAACTACTAGTGTACCAATGGTTGAAGAGTCTACCTTTTTCCAATGGACATGCCTCAAACATACCAAGATTGGTTAATTTGGAGGATTGCAAATTGTATGGAATGAAGAGCCATGACTGCCACATGTTTATGCAAACACTCATTCCATTAGCTTATCATGATTTATTGCTAAAGAGAATATGGGATGCACTCGAGGAGATCAGTCATTTCTTTAGAGATATAAGCTCCAGCAAGTTGTAGACACAGCACATTGAAAGGCTTGAAACGAAAATTGTCGAGACAATATGCAAACTTGAGATGATATTCCCTCCATTATTTTTTGACTCTATAAAGCATCTACCATACATTTACCGTATAAGGCAAAAGTTGGAGGCCCTATCCAGTATAGATGGATGTATCCATTTAAGAGGTTAGAGATTACATACGCAATGTAACCTTCAATATTATTTTAGTTGTTTTTGTTAATTGAAAATATTCATTTTATTTCATGCAGGTACTTGTTCAACCTTAAAAATAAGGTAAAAAACAAGGCGCATGTTGAGGCATCGATATGTGAGGCCTATATTGTTGAGAGATCTCAATATTTATCTCGTACTATTTCGAGTTTCATTTGAGAACAAGAATCAATTGTGTACTAAGGCACGATGATGGTGGTGAAGTGTCTTCAAGTGAGAACTTATCAATATTCTCCAATCCTGGATGACTCACGCCAAAAAATACGGTCAAGATAAGATATTTGTTGGAAATAGAATTCAGACAAGCACATAATTATGTGTTGTTTAACTGTAATGAACTGAGACCTTTTATTTAGTAAGTATACTACTTAAACTTTGTTATTAATAAACTATTTCTCTCATGTATTATCACAAAATCATACATTGTTGAATACCTCGTAGGCAATATCGTCAATATTTATTATCTAATAACTCACAGCTGACTGAATCGTAAAATCTTTCGATTACAAGATGAATAATTTACAACGTGGTTCAGAACACTTATAAGTACTATCACAAACTCATTATCTACTAGGATACTTAATTTCATTATAGAATTGTCGATCATTATTCATTATTGTACTTGATGTACCAGGTTTATAAAGTGAAGTGCTACAATGGGTATTTTGTTAATGGGTACGTGTTTCATACTAAAGAATATGCGTAGGGTTGAAAGATATATAATAGTGGAGTTTGTGTTACCATCAACCAAGGTTGTCAATTCCGTTCCATTTCGCCCGGAATGGCCGAAACATTCCATACCAATTCAAAAAACGGAACAAATTTCATCTCATTTTAAATCTTGGTTCGTTCCAGATTTTTCGATTAAATTCCGCCTGGAACATTCCGGTTTCATTCCACATGTTCCGTTCCGCTCTTGAAAAGCCATTGAATCAAATTGAACCTTGTTCAATTTCATTAATTAAACCACCCAATTATAAAAAGCTATTTTTCATTACTATTTTCATTAACAATGATATTAATTTTTTAAAATTAGATTTATCACTAATATATATGGTTTATATTCATGTTGTTTTTTTCATGTTTATACTTTGTAGGAATTTGAGCAAAACAAGGGATGCTTTAGATTTCATTAGCCTTGATAACATTGACCTAACTTTATATTTAAAATATTTGTGTTAAAACATTTTACTTTCATAATATTTTGATATTTTGTTTAAGTTGAATTACTTTAAGTTAAAGATCTATTTAATCTTGACTATTTAGAAATATTTTAAATTTTAAAATTATATTTATTTGACATTGTGTTTGTATTGTATAATTTATAATTAATTTATCTTGAATTTGAATTATGTTTGTTGAATATATATATATGAACAGTTCAACCCCGAAACGGCACACCAAAACACTCCGAAACTGAAACATTCCATTCTAATTAAAAAAACAAAACACCTACCGAAACAGAATTGACAACCTTGGGATCAACTTCTAATGAGTTTAAAGTTGACTATTATGAAAAATTAGAAGAGGTAATTGAACTGCAATATCATAACGAGCACAATAATATCTTTTTATTCAAATGTTATTGGTATAACACCACTGACAGAGGAATCAAAGTAGATCTCCATCATGGTTTAGTCAAAATTAACTCAAAAGCTAGACTCTGCAACTTCAACGATGTCTTTGTTTTCACCAAGTCGATAACTTAGGACCTCCTAGTGTAGGTGAGACTTCGCCGAAATTTCAGTAGAAATTTTGGTGGAACCTGTATAAAAAAATCTGAAATTTTTCATTTACTTTTTGTGTGTTTTCCTAGAAATTGGGATTGTTATATTTGGTATCAAAGTGACAGGTTACTATTCCAAGGGTTGGGATACTGATGAAATTTTAAAATGTATTTCATGATGATCTGGACTAGACAAAGGGACATGTACTGACTTACCCTCTATGTAGGGAGGAGATGATAACGTACAGTCTAGGAGTGATCCATATTAGGATTCCTTGATGATAGATACTATCACTTATGTACTAGTGGCATCGACTCACTCTAAGAGGGGTGAATCTATAAGTTGTCAGAAGGATTTTGTCTTACCGGAAGTGTTTGAGAGACATAGGTAGTCCGATGGACTCTTGCCTAGGGTGCCAGTAGTTGCACCTAATCCATACTCTGATCTTGCTTTTCTAGAACAAATTTTGAGAGCTGTTGTAGTAGAGATGGCTGAAGCATTTAGCTTAGCTCTTAAACCAGAAAGGGTAGTCACCTTAGTGCTTTGGGTTAAAAGGATGAGAGAGATGGGTTGTGTGACCTTATCAGGAGAGGAGGATGTTGAGGTAGCAGGGCATTAGTTAAGAAAGGTAAAAAAGGTGATGACTTAGATGCCAATTCCAAAGGGGTCTCGAGTTGATTGTGCGGCCTAGTTGTTAGTCAAGAGTGCCCACTCCTGGTGAGAAACTATAAGAAAGAGGAGATCTGGGGAGGCATTTATATGGAGAGACTTTAGGGAGGAGTTTAAGGAGAGATACTACTCATGGCAGTATAGGAAAGAAAAGGAACATGAGTTCCTAGACTTACCACAAGGGGATATATGATCGTCCTTGAGCATGAGAGGAGGTTTTAGGATTTGTTTATCTTTGCTTTTGGTTATCTCCCCATAAAGCGCCATTAGGTAGAGAGCTTCTAAGATGGGCTTTAACAAGAGTTGAAGATAGTGCTAATACTGATGTGAATTCAGTCTATTCGTGAGCTGGTATAGGTTGGTTAGGGGATGGAGGGCTAATTCAAGACATACCGAGACTAGTGAATGAATAGGGTCACACAACCAGGGTTAAGAGAAGAGATTTTGTATACTCCACTGGTAGGCCTCCTCTTCCAAAGAAGGGGACAAGTTGGTAGTCTTCTAGGCAGTTTTAGAGGAGGGGGAGTTTTACTGTAGGTAGAGAATCAGAGGTTTCCAAATAGATTAGTAGTGGGGGATCCTCATGAGGTTTGGCTTGTCAAGGAGCCAGTGCTACAAGGGGATCTTTTGAGCATAGGGGACCTATGTACCCATTATGTGGAAGATGTAGCTTGAGACACCTCGAAGACTGTTCAGCGACACCAGGTAGGTTTATATTTGTAGAGGCAAGGGGCACCATTGGAGGGATTGCCAATATTTGGAGAAATGATGCTTTAACAGTGGGGATACAAGCCACAAGAAGAGAGATTGTCCTCGTAGGGCTGCAGGAGCTACATAGGTCAGAAAGCTATTACATAGAGTCAGCAGTAGTTAGTCACTGTTGATCGACTGGTGAGGCCTACCCAATCTGAGACGAGTGCTAATTGGGGTTGGCCTAGGTTCCAAGAGGAGAGGACTTATGGTAGAGTATACCACATGTTTTAGAAGGATGTGGTAGCTGTACCCAATATGGTGGCAGGTACATTACACTTAGAATTAATGTAAGTTTATGCTTTAATTGATCCTGAAGCCAGTCATTCTTTTATAGCATATCAACTTGTAGATGAATTGCATGTATTTCCAAATGAATTGAATGTGGCGGTAACGGTTGATACGCCTCTGGGAGAATACATAGATATTGATAATGTTTATAAAGGGGTAAAACTACACATCGAAGGGTTAGAACTGAGGGTAGATCTAATGCCTTTGAAGTTATATGACTTTGATGTGATTCTGAGTATGGATTAGTTGAGTAAATATAGAATGGAAGTGGATTGTTTCACCAAAAAAATGGCAATTCAAGATATAGGTGGAAAAGGGGTGGTATTTAAGATAGAGAGAAAAGTAGTTTCAAGTTATTTAATTTACATCATGACAGCTAGGAAATTGACTTTGTGTTTGGAGGCATTATTTGTATGGGTTGCAAGTTCAAATCTTTATAGATCATAAGAGCTTAAGGTATTTGATCTCGTAGAATGAGTTAATTATAGGCAAAGAAGATGGGTGGAGTTGATAAAGGACTATGATTGTGCTATTGATTATTACCCAGGAAAAGCTAACATAGTTTTTTATGCTTTAAGCTAGAAAAGGAAAGTGGTAGTAAGTAATATGAATGATTGGATCGGGTTGTGAAATGAAATTGAAAGTGTAATATGATTTTGTTGATAACTTGGGACCTTCCAGTATATGAGAGACTCCGCTAAATTTTTGATGGAACTTGTATGGAAAAAAAATCTGAAATTTTCCATTTACCTATTGTATGTTTTCCTAGAAATTAAGATTGTTAAAGAAACACTGTTTTCTTATCAGCTTCTCTATTATCACGACTAAAATCATACAATTGGGCATTACCTTCCTCACTCCCTTAAATACTACTTTCTCACCACCCTTCCCTTGGATAGTCATTGTTTTGGTGAAACAATCTATTTGTGCCCTATGCTCGCTTAACTAGTCCATAACTAAAATTAAGTCAAAATCATTCAAGTTCAAAGGCATCAAATCTACCCTCAACTCATATCCCCCAATATACATTTGAACCCATTTATATACATCATCAATATCAATGTTTTCTCCTAAATGTGTACTAATAGTTACTCCCTTATCCAATTTATTAGGTGATACATACATTTTAGTTATAATCTAGCATGATACAAAGGCATATACTTGCATACAATCTAGTATTAATATACCCGCTACAACGTCTAGTGCAACTCCCACATCCTCCTGAGTCATCTATGCATGGAGTTCTCTCCTCTTAAAACCTCGCACCCCTTGTTAGCACTCGCTCCAAACCAAGTAGGTCTCGCTGGTCTATGTTGCGATGTTGCGGTTGCACAAATTAAATACCCTAGCTTAAAACACACAAGATAGTATAGAGCAAGCAAGGGGTCAATCCCACGAGGAAGATTTAGTTTAGATTTTTATGCTATATGTTATGCAATTGGAGGGTTTTGATTTGTGATAATCTAAACTATGGAAGAAATTAAACTAGCAAACAAAATCAATTAAAACCAAAATTAATCAAGAAAACAAACCTTGGTCGCAAGCACACATCCACCAACGGAAATTAGAACCGATCCTTGAAACAAAAATTGCAGTTTATGTTATGAAATTTTTATATTTTCTTAACGTTGATTAATTAATGGATCCGCCATATAACTAATCCTAACCAACAAACAATCAAATTGTCCGCACTAATGATTCAATTTGATGGCAGCTTTAAGAATTAGATAATTTCATCAAGATTAACATACAAGTTGTCCGCAGCTTGTGTCACTTTGTTCAAATGTTCTCCCTAAGTTCAATAACGTAGTTCCACTACAATTATCAAGCTTAGTTGCTTCACAAGTTCATATATCACAACTCCGGTTTTGATATTAAACTTAGCAATAGATTGTTCACAACAATAACTTAGAGTCCGCTCTAGCAATCATCAATAACAATCATAGGAAATATGCATAGGAAAACAATCATACTCATTCATAACATAAACTGAAAATAAAAGGAAGAATAAATCTCACGGTTCTTGAAAGCCGAAGGTCTTTGCGTCCTTGCAACCAAGAAAAGAGCTTAGCCTTGCATAACTATAGAACAAATACTTCTAAAGATTGAAGAGAGCATGATTTTAGGGTTCGTAGAGGAGAGAATTTGTGTTTATTCTCTATTGGTTGCTGCCTCCTTCTGCTCTCCCTCTTTTCTGCTCTTTCTTTTAATATGCTAAGAAACCCTAGTCCCTATTTTACAAAATAGTCCTCCCTTAAGTTGACAGTTTACATTTAAGTACTTCAATAACTATTTTCCTAAAAAGAAGAAATAGCCTTGCATTAAATCTTCAAGCTTTGACTTAAAGGAGCTAAATTGTTGAAATAAAAACTTGGACGCTGGTTTAGATGCTTCGAAACGTAATTTGGACATGTTCCTTCACGAAACCTGTTTGCTGACAGAATTCAGCTGTCATCTTTGGAAAATCATATCTCCCTCATATGACATATTTTTTGGCTGAAATTTTGAGCGTTTATAGGACTGTTAGTCAGCAATCCAAAAAAATTAAGTTTGCATAAATTGGACTTCTTTAGATCCAGATATTCAAGTTGGAATGGACGAAGGTCAACACTGGCAGATTGCGAGATTTGACTTTAAAAGCTGCGATTTCCATGATCTTACTTATTTTATTTTCTTGCCTTAGATTTCCAGAAAAGTATGGATGTTAGCTTTTTAATGCCACTAGAATCACTTCATTTCGACCTCTAAAGCTTACGCTCTGCACAACACATCGACTGAAGGTCAAATATGCCAATTACCTCTAATTTACTCCTTTTTGCATCTTTCATCCAAAAGTGCCTTCAAAATATAAAACAAAGAATATCAAGGCATTTTATATATAAAACATAGGTAAAATACTAGTTAAATGTGGGTGAAACTATCGAATAATATGGTTGCATCAAATACCTCCACACTTAGCTCTTGCTCGTCCTCGAGAAAGGATAAGTAAAATCAAATTGAAGTTAAATTAAATCAAATCACTATGACTGATCTCCTAATCTCCCATCAATATCCAAGAATATATGCGTTATAAACAAGAACACAATCAAGAAGGATAAAGAGTATAAATTCTCATGAATTTATTTACATGCAAACTTTAAAACTCAATTAATCATCGGGATTTAAATGAAATCTATGACATGCCAAAGTGATAGATCCTCTCATTGATATACACTCTAACACTAACGTGTTTAAGGTTTATATGTTAAATACAATACATGAATCAAAAGGTCTTATTTTCTGGTTGTAATAGGGCTAAGGTTAAGGTGAGGTAAAAGAGAGTAAAAGAAAAGGTTCAAACCAAAGAAAGTAGAGCGTTCTAAAAAATGATATTTCAAACAAGATATTCCATCAAAGCACATAAATTTTCCATCTTTAATCACCAATGCTTAACTTCTTTTGATTTCAATCTTTTTCAATGTATAATCTTAAGAACATAAAGGAACATTTTTTTTTCTTTTTTTCTTTTTCTTTTTCTTTTGTGTTTTTTTTCTTTTTTTTCCTTTGGCAACTTTGCCCATCTTTTCATTGAGCATCACTTCTTCTTCTTTCTTTTCATATAATTTCCAACCATAATTCCATGAAATATCACTAGTGTATGCTCTACTAATACTTGGCCAAAGGAAAAGAAAAACATATATAAAGTTAAGGCTTATACATGGATAAAGCAAAGAAAAGATAAACAAGCTCAAAGGGGTTTACTAAGGATAATTTGCTTTAGGTTGGCTTTTTGGCTCAAGTGGTTAAAATTTCTAATGCCTTTATCATCTTCATGTATATATGTAATGCGAATGTAATCTCAACAAGATATGAAGCAAGTTCTAGAGATACATATCATTGAAAGAATGCACAATCAAAAAAATATAATGTTGAAGGCTCAAAAGCTTGCATTGGTATAACACTATAAAGTCAACATGGCATATTCTCAAAGTCAATCCCTAAAACAATTAAATCTTAAAATTGGCATGCACACTCATTCATGTGATTTATATCTTCATCTATCTCAACTAATTCTCATATATAATACTCGTATTCTCAAAAATCAATGGGAGTTCTAAAGATCAAACATAATTTTTTTTTTTTAAGGATAACAAAGAAAACGAAAATAAGAAAACCAAAATTCTTCCAATACCCCCACACTTAAAACACAACATTGTCCTCAATGTTGAAATAAAAGAAAAGGAATATAGGAGAATGACAAAAATAAAGTAAAATGCGAAAAATAAAAGATAAGGAAAAAAAAAGAAAGCAAATCTGTTTTTTTTTTTGTGCTGGGTTGCCTCCCAGTAAGCGCTTTTGTTTTATGTCATTGGCTCGACATGCTGCATGCTCATTCTTCATAGATTGGTTCAGCTAACTCCACAGAAGCAGTGAGTTCTACCGTCCAACTTTCATAGAAAGGTTTCAAGCGATGCCCATTGACCTTGAGTACTTTATTGGTTTCTAAACTTGTAATTTCAACTGCACCATAAGGAAAAACATTAGAAACAACAAATGGTCCAATCCAACGAGAGCGTAACTTTCCAGGAAAAAGTTTCAAACGCGAATGATAAAGAAGGACTTTGTCTCCAACATTAAACTCTTTTCTTGTAATCATTCGGTCATGGAGACTCTTAGTCTTTTCTTTGTAAATCCTTGCATTCTCGTAAGCATCATTTCGA
>Ga0325405_1001309_pt1 | contig 25114 bp, 15 predicted proteins | sample PopdelMetagenome_21_FD_205663 | JGI IMG/M metagenome (GOLD analysis project Ga0325405, IMG submission 205663) | Populus deltoides microbial communities from Bellville, Georgia, United States - Xylem-Control-R2 | ecosystem: Host-associated > Plants > Phyllosphere > Stem > Wood/Secondary xylem...
TCGCCCCCGCTCCCCCCCCCCCCCCCCCCCCCACCACCCCCCCCCCCCCGCCCCCCCCCCCCCCCCCCCTTGCATTCCATGAAATTCCCTTTAAAAATTGTACAAGTTCAAGAGTGGTTCTAAATAAAATTCAAACTTGGGGGGTGGGGGGGGCACCCCCTGAATTCGTCTCTGGTGGCCATTTCAGTTTCAAAAATGACTGCTGCTACCTAAGTTGAAAAAGTTTGTAATAATACAAAATCTGAAGATGAGAACTTCTCATAGACAAGCAGACACTTTCAGGCAAAAGAACCTGACACAATAGACCAAATAAGAACTACGAAAAAGAACAGAGGCGTCTACAACTTCCTGACACTGTTGAACTAAGCTGTGCCTAACCAAAACAGTAGAGCCAAAAATGATGACTCTAGGATTCAGTCCTGGGTGCTTTGTCAGTTTCCTCTTTTTTTTTCTTCTTTTTTTCTTTTTTTTTTGGGGGGGGGGGGCAATATAAGAGGTATAAAAAGTTTTTGATGAACACCTTTCCAATCAGTACATCGACGGGAAGTTTTGCCAAATGATGTCCAAGAGGTGTCAATTGTTCATCCCCTTCTAAAGCTCCAACCTGAGAATGGCAAGGTAATTGAAGTAAATTACAAGCATTACAACACGTAGCTAGTTATTCTTTTGCAAAAGGAAAATATTTGCAATAAACATAACTTTCATTGAATATTTAATACCAGGAGAAACAGTTCCAATCAATTCAAATTAAGAGAACAGCACCATATCATAGAAGAAGAATCTCATTTCACCTAGGGTCACAAAAATTCCAGTCATGGCAGATCCACAATAAATTTCATTAACAAAATAGTAAAGCCTTTAAGAGCTAGAAATTCCTACTAGGTTAAAGGAAAAATTCAAAGCCGATAACTAGCATCTACTTATACGGATTAACATTGAATGCTTTCAATAGGAAGGATCCTAAACAAATAAAAAAATCTCACAAAAAGGGAAACCAGAACCAAATAAGAATTTGAGGCATATCCTAAGAATTCCAAGTGTAGATATAAAAAAAACAACAAATGGTAAACAAGCTTTACATAAATCTACCATGTTTTAGTAAAGAAGGTTCCATAGGAAACTGCTTAGTTATCATTGGTACACATTAGCCTAAACTTTATCTAACAGCATTTAAATAAACTGACACAAAGAGTAACAAGATTTGAATCCACATTGAAGCAATCAGTACAATATAAAATTAGCTGGAAACAAATAACAAAGGTTCATATCTGTTCGCAGTCCAGTAAATTAAAATTCATGCACAAGTACACGATAAGATCAATTGAAAAGGAAAAGACAATTGCCAAGAACAAAAAACTGCAAGCAATATATCTAGACCAATCCAATAAATGTAAGGAGTTAGTTTGTTGGTCCACTTCTAATATTGACAACTTTAGATGATTATTTTTCTTCAATATTCACCCAACCCTTTGAACCCACAAGCTGAACTACTTTGCAAGGTCATATTGAGTTGTGTGCCAGATGATCTGTTGAGGATGTTTCTAAATAGAAAGGATCTTGATTCTTAATTTCCTTGATGGAAGTAAGGATTGGTTCTTAAAAGCAAAAACAATTAAAAAATACCTCCTATTGTAGGACAACTCTGCTAGACAATATTCTGATCAAAATAAGCATATTTACTTTCGCTAACTGCTTCTCATATGTTGCACCAGTTAAGTCTTGATAGACCAAAATTATACTTCGTTCTCTTTAGCTCTAAGACCTTCAGTCTCTTGTTTCTTCCAGAGAGAACTTCTGTGACAAAAGAGTATCTGCTCCCTTTGGAAAGCTAAGTCAATGTTAACCAACTCTTCCTCCCTACACTGCTCTGTAGAATTTGTCCACATTACTGGACATTAGGAAAACACCTCTATTCCATATTCTCCATGATATTGAGTACTGTACCAATCCCCTCAAAACCCTGGGCACAGCCCACCCTAGTATCTAAATGAAAAATAGAAAGAAAATGAAGAAAAGACCAAGATTTGAGGTTAACGTAAGAATGATTAAGACCAGTGTTGATTGGTTGACACTCACATCACATATGAAACAAGAAGGTTAATGTGAGTGAAGCAGCAAGTAGCACTCATATAAGACAGATGTTTATGCATATATGGCTCTAGTTGTCAAGAGCATGTTAGAACCATAGTTTAAACAAGATAAACCTACCTCATATAACAGTGAAATTGCAGAAGTCATAGCCTCCTCCCTTGGAGGTTCTAAAGCCTGAAAATAATGGCAAACAAAATCAGCTTCAAGATCTTATCAATCAAACCATCAATAATCTAGAAACCAGAGATAGAATTAGTTACCTTGGATAAAAATGGCTTTATGTGTCCCAGAGAAAGTAATTTAATTTGCAGAGAAAGCTCCACTAATGGCATTCGAAGCATCTCGGGAACCTTTCCATTGAAAAGATACAAGGTAAGATGACAGTAAAAAAATCATGAATAGAAAGCTTAATGACATAATAAAGACAGAAAACAAATCACAGGTATAGGTACCAAAAGTCTAATGGATCTTCATGCAGAATCTACCTGATAAGGACGCATGAGTTTTTCAAATCTGTGGCGTGTGTACAAGCAAAAGCAAATTCCAGGTTTTACTCGCCCAGCTCTCCCTCGGCGCTGCCTTGCATTTGCTTGAGATATCCAATCTTCAACCATGCTTGTCAATTTCTAAAGCAACAGATATTACAGATCTCACTTAAGTTTGAGAAAGTATATTTAGATAATAACTCTCATCATTGATCTTGTTGCTGGTGGCATCACATAATTAAGCCATCCAAAATTAAAGATGATATCAGAGATAGTGTACTTTTAGGAAATAGTATGAATAGAAAATTGGAGGTTTTTGGATTAATTTAGCATGTGGAGTTCCTGTTTCTTTCATTATATGTTTTGGAACAGCAGGATATTATATCGTGCATGCTTTCCAATCTTTCTATAAGAAGAATAAAATCCAATTAATAGGAGAGATCCTATTCCCTCTATCATGCAGAAATGTATGTTAGATCACAGTTCAAGGCCAAGCCATCTCCACAAAATTAGTTAATATATCGATTTTGAGCAACCTTTAAAGCACAATTTGCATAGTCTAAAAATACTACCAATCAAAAATGCTGATAGCAAAATGCTTGCCGTTTTGATATACATTTGAAAGGAAAGTTAAAATGAAATTTATGGACCATACCTTTTCTTCACCTTATTTCTTTGACCTTTTCCTCAAGAATAAGGCAACTAATTTTTGGAAGATAATGCTACTTATTATTAAAGGTGAATTTTATAAGAAAGGAAATAATGTCAAAAAATGAGAGAATCGCATATCCTCCAATTGAGAAACATACTCTACGCTCTAAGAAAAGAGTTTCCAATTACACTGAATATCTGCTAAGGATGAAAGATGATTTTTAGAAGTAGCTAAATGCCACTGCCAATCTCATGATTAAAAGAAGAGTTTCTAACAAGAGAAAGTCCTAAGGTCATGTAAAGACTAAATTTCTAGAAGTTGATGAACCATAGAAGATTTAGATGTATTGGATCCTGCACTTGCTCTATCAACATTTTGCAAAGACTCAATGTTGATCAAAGCATTTGGTGGTAGGAAGCAATACTATGGTCTTGCAGAAGAAGGATCTAGGAAAACAGTATGAATTACAGCATTCGTTTATGAAGTGCTTCTCTCAAGACTCTTGCCAGCATGTCAATGATTGCCAGCTCAAGATTCGTATCATAGTACCAGATAATAGCTCATCAAAAGTGCAAATGCTGCACAACATTAAGGTTCTCTTACATGGTTCAATACCAATCACTACTAAGGAGGTTAGAAGAAAATGGAGTTACACAGGAGCATATTATTTTCATCCATTACTAATGACATAGAGACACAAAAAAGGAACAAACATGTGGACATAACATCTCAACATTCAAAATGACAACTGACCTCTAAGAGCTCCAGATAGGAGAGGATAATTATAAATCCAACCACTATTATTAACGCAGTTAAAGGAAAAGGCCCTAGAAAATGAACATAAACCAGAACAATAATTTTTGGTTCTTTAATTCAGATTTACGATCTATAATAAATCTAACTTGTTGAAACTAACATGATCTATATTAAAAAATAAGTACGTAAACATAGCTGTTTTCTTCATGTAGGCCATACAGCTGAAGAATAGCATTAATTGTCCACACACTGAAATTTTATGTAAGATAGGCGAGTGCATCTAATTAGGAAATAAACTGTTTTCAATATTAATTCCAACTTATCCACAATACATCAAACATATCTCGATGTTACTTCTTTAAATTTGATAATTCTTAATCAAACTATTTTTGCCTTGAAAAACAAGAAGAAATGCACAAACCTTCTGAGGATTATAACGATTTTCCTTGTGTTTTCCACAATCAATCACATATACGACATCATCTATTGTTAAACTTGTCTCTGCAATGTTGGTGGCTATAATAACCTGGATAAAGTAAAAGCAAAAATCAGCAATTTTTATTTCATACATCAATGGCCAAAACAAATGGAAACTTAAGGGCCACCCCCAAGAGAGAGGTGTTGGCAAGCTACTAAGAAGATCAAGCATTCACTTAATCAGTTGAAGAATAGCACCATGATATACCAGCATTGGCAGGCTACTTACCCTGCACTTACATTTCCTCTTATTTCCTCAAGGTTTCTTAAGGTTCAACTTTCAAAAAGCTAGCTTTTCTTCTCTTCTGTATCCCCTTAAGTTTACCCTTTCCTTAGGGTTTTGTGAACTTGCTCACAAATTAGGTAAGTCAGTGCCGTGCCCACTTCTATTGAACAAAAGTTATCCATATTTTTTAGCTTTCTTATTCATTTTTTTTATTGGAGTAGTTGTCAATCTGAACTCCACCCTTTCTTCTGTCATTAGTCAAAACACTCTTAGCCTCACCTTGTTGATTTCATTGCAATTGCAATAAAACAACCACCTAATTCATTCTCTCTTTATATCCATTTTACAAATTTGTGCTACCTTTTTCCAGCTATTTATCTTGCAGGTGATTCTTTTATCATACAATTTCTAGGACATGGTGAACTTGATTCGCACATTGATGGTCCTTGCCAATCTAAGATAGAAATCCAATTTTAACATCCTTTCTTGGTGATGGCTTCTAGAAATATTTATAATAAGTCACATGAGTAGGTTATTTGATTTCTATAGTAACCACGTCCAGTTGTCCAGAATAATTTTCCCAATAATATGCTGTTTGATTTTCACTTGATGACTAATAATGGTGTATTTCAAAACTGTACAAGCCCCTCCTACAAAAAGGAAATCTTGTTTCTTTCCCGGCCTCCTCTGTGAAGAACATGTTTGATGATCTGACAACCCACCTTCCATGAAAGGCTTTTAATTGCTTTTGACACGTCAAAAAGGTCATTTGCTGGTCTCAGGGTGGTCTCATTTGCTACAAACAATGGAGGCAACAATTGCAAAGTCAACCCACCAGCCTAACCCAGCTGAAAAACAGGATCACAGCTCTAAATTTTAAACCAAAGTGACCAAAATTTTAGGGTTTAGTTTGGATCAACCTCCAGGTATCCCATCAGTCAGCCACTTTAAAAGCTTCAGAGTTTGAGATCCCTAATTTTACCAAGTATAAAGCAACAACTTAAGAAATGAGTCATTTGACCTCTTGTTTCTTTCTCTTCCTATTTGTAAAACAAGTTTTTGGCATACCATTCAAACCTTCATGCTTGATATATTCAAGTTATAAAAGTTGTTATCTTTCTATTATTTGATTAGTATATCTGCCTTTTGTTATATTTTATATCATTTATGATTTGCCTGTGTTATAGGAATATATGAACATATGAATGCCATGTCTTAATGCCCCTGCCGGTCTAAGAAATGAACATTGTAATTTTACAAAATCATAATTTAGGGTGGAGACACAGCTTATGAACCCAAACCTGAATATGACCGAACAAAAATAACTGGCTTTAAGTTACCTTGCGTATGTTTTCAGGAGGCCATAGAAACACCTTTTTTTGGTCCTTTGATGCTATAGATGAATGCAAAGGAAGAACCCAATCAGAAGATGGTCCTCCAAATCGATAAGAAGCAACCAACCTATCGAGTAGCATATAAATTTCAGACACGCCCTGTTATAGAGCACAAATTGTATAAGAATGACTGTTCTTGAAGAGAATAAGACGAGCCACTCAGTTGTTGATGAAAGAAAAATATTGAACAGACTTACAGGCAAAAAGATGAGTATGGCACCCTCACCACATGTTTCATCAACATAACATATCAAGTCTTCAAGAAGGTCATAATCAATGATTTCTTCATTCAATCTTTTCTGTAAAAAAGATTGAGCATTCAGCAAGCAAAAGAGCATCAAACTAAATGGACTGAACTCTAAGCCACTACACAGAACTGGCACTTTACCAAATTCTTTTGTGTTTGCTCACTGTAAGTTTGGTAGCTAGTTGAAATATAATGGGGGTTAATACAGTCTTCTGAAAGCTGAGAATCATCACCCCATGCAGATAAAACTAGATTCTTCTTCCCTCTGTGGTTATCTACAGGACCACTCTGCAGGTGTCATGCACATGACAAGCTAAAATCAGCTTAAATAACAATAAAGTCATTAATAGGGAGCAAATTAAATTGTTACAAAATTTTAAGCCATTTAACCATACATAAGATGAGAATGCAAAACCCAGTGCAACATAAATTACACCATTTTAAGAAAACTAGAGTTAAAATGTAGGCATGGTTTATTCCTCTTTGCTTCAACCAGACAAATGTGATAGATTCATCTGCTTGCTTCCCTGCTTATTGCTATTGCAGTTGTAGGGTATTCATTGTTGGTTGTACTGTTATTTTAATGAGGTTCAACTTCCAATAGTACGCTACAGTACAGAATCACTATCACTATACAGCTGAGTTATCTACATTTTTAAGAAACATGTTAGCTGACTTTGAAGACCTGACACTGTTAAGGGCGGGGGTAGGAGATGGGAAAAAGGTTGTGATGATCAAACAAAATTACACACACAAACACACAAAGTGAATGACTGAATGGAATAGATTAAAGCAGACAATCCACGTCAGTATCCTACTCGCCAAGCAATCATGATCTTCATCAATGACCTAACCACATTATGCAATAATATACATTACCTAAGTTGAAAAAATTGAAAAAATATACATTACTAGCTTCTTTCTATCATACTTCCCTTATGCTGCAATGATAAAAACTGAAAACTCTTCATCAAGTGATTAGTAAAAATTATGGGTCTTCACTATGAAATATGGGTATATATTATTTGCAACACACCCAGCAACCTGCCCATTGGGCATCTCCTCTGCTCTCAGTTTTTGTTCCTTTTTCAGGTTCCAAAAAGTGTAACAGATGAATAGAAAGAAGTTGAGAGAGAGGTATACATGGTCATGATTACTGAATTACTATGTGCATATGCACAATATGGAACATTTCAGAAAAAACAAAGATCAAACCATAGATTAGGGGAAATTAAATAGAATAAAGCAGCAAAACAATATGAAAACAACAACCACATTCTGGAATAAAAATGTTTAAGCACCTTATCAAATGCAGATGTTTCGTATCTTAAAGCAGCTGGAGCATCTGAAGCCAGGTTATAATTGATGTATTCATATATATCCTCAAGAAAGTAATTTTTCACGGGATGTGTACGGCCTTCAGCAGTAAGTACAGGGCATTGTCCAAAGTACCTCGAAAATAAATTTGAATCTACTGTGGCAGACCTGAACAAAGTGATTGAATAAATAAGAACACATGCAAGATTATAGAAAAACAGAAGTGCTAAGAGAAAACTGAAAATGAACAAACATACATAAGAATAACTTTAAGTTTTGGTGTGTCTTGAGAAGATTGCTTCTCAATCAGGTTCTTCAAAACAATGAGTAGAAAATCACCCTGTCACAGGAAAAGAGTGATTAATTTTGTTTAATTCAACTTTTGGTTCTTCTGATATAACTGCCTTTAGCTGGGAACAGGCCCCTGTCTATTACAAACTAAGTAAACAAATAAAATAGAAAATAAAGAAACCAGTACTGATTAGGCACTTCCCAGATTTAGCAGCAGTAGAAATGCTTCAGGAAAAAGAGGGGAAAAAAAACTGTAAAGATGTGAATCTAACCCATGCTGAACAAATCGTGATAACAAATTGCTCCTTCAGTTTTCCTTTTCTAGAAACTAAATATGCTCCCAGCTAAGGTTTCCAAAACATCAATTATCAAACACTATGAAAGCAAATTAGAAAAGGCTCATAAGCATCACATTTTTCATACATGAATGTCAACAAACCAGGTCAGCATAGCATCAAAGCATCATGCACAGGTTACTGGAGTGTTTAGACTGTAGAGCCATGTTAAGAAAGTGGTGATCCCACCTAGACATGTGTCTGAATACTGGATCACATAAACCAATAGCAACACATTCACAATCCAAACGAACAGGATGATGAGTCCCACATATCAGAGTTTTCCAATATCAGATGAGGAATTGAGAAGGCTAGTAACAGAGGAATCTTAAAATTCAAGTGATGCCTACATTGTGAATCGCAGTGACTAATGGACATGATAAATCTAGTCATATTGCATCAATGGCATCCACTAGTAAGCCTGGTGACATTTTGAATGACAACATGTGGGGTATTGTATATGCTATTAACATTTACAAACTTGCCTAGCCAACTATATATGCCTTCTGCATACGAAAAATCAGTGCTTCCAACAAGATGCAACCAAACTACCTTATAATTCAATTCTGTGTAGGGAACTAACTTTGATGAAAATAGCACTGAAGAGGAAAACCACATGCATGAGTAAGAGTGCTAAAACATAACGAATCCAAAAGAAACTACTTTTCAAAATCCAGGAGATCAAGAAATTAAACTACTAAAACTATGTTAAACTTCACTCACCAAAAGAGATCGTTCATGCACTTCATCAACTATGACATGTGTTATTCCACTCAAACTCCTATCCCCCTGCAATTTATAAGATCCATAGTCAGATAATGCCATGCATATGAAAATGCAGTGTCAAATATTTTTTTCTAATAAGCAAAGCAATAAACACTTGTCCTCGATACTTGAAGATCTTTCATATCACCAATAATTAATCCTAAATAATTCTTATAATATACTACTTCCAGAAAAACAAAGGGTTGGCCTCTAAATATTTGTTGGTGAAACATTATTTGGGACAAACTTAAGAACCACAGATTCAACAGAGTTAAGTTAAATAATGGGCATACCGCAAGCTTCCTTAGAAGAATGCCTGTTGTACAAAAGAGAAGTTTTGTTTTTTCATTCCTGAGAAAATAAAGCATGAGAGAAAAAAATCAATATAAATAGTAAATATTCAATATAATATTAGGAGAATCTCAGAGTCATCTGTGACATAGATCATCATGCACAATTGTTTAAAACTTAAATCAATATGTAAACACAAATTTAATAATAATGTGGAACTTTTTTTTTTTTTTGATAATATAATAATGTGGTACTTAAATTGTGTAGCATTAAGTGTGAGTTTTGGTGAATATGTAAGCAACAGTAGAATCATAACTGAAGTCATTTTGTGCAAATAGGAGTATCAGATTATATCCATATTTAAGAAATCTTAAGCATCTTTCAGGAAGCTATGGCTTTGCTTTTGCGAACCTATAAGTAAAATAATGAGTCAACTTGGTTAGGCTTATCATATTCATATAGCCCCAATTGACTAGGCATTGTAGGGTATCTAAACGAACATGAACTGCAAATATTATAGTCCAAACCTATAAAGCCAAGCAGAGCCAAAAAGAAAACTTTATTTGGTTGTATTCAGTTTTTTCTTTCATTTGGTTTGGTTTTCCTCACTTGGAATTCAATACTTCTGTTCAGTGTCACTTTTGCCTAAAAACCCAGGCACAGCAAACCATTTACAACCCAAACGGACACACACAAACACAGAAGAGAGAGAGAGAGAGAGCAACCAACAAACAAACAAACGCTTCCCATTAGCTTCTCTTATCTCAAAAGCAAATAAAAACTAGACACTTTTCAAGAGCAATAATAAGACATGAATTGGCATATTTACAGAATTGTTTCTTATTAAAAATCCTAATTTGATATTTCAATTGAATCTTGAAAACAAATGATAATTTCGATAGTATGTATGCATATGATAATTTCGATAGTATGTATGCATTTGTGGTGAGAGGGTTTGAAACAAAGTAATTAAATACAACAATTTGATAGCATCCAAAGAAATGAGGCCAGAGGTATGAGTTTCTTGTTGGTGCATTCATAAAATAATTAAAAACAGAAAAAATAGACAAGGCAGATTAAGACCTTGCGCTATCAAGCCGAACTTGATAGCCAACCAAAGAACCAACTGCACCAGGAGAAGGTTCACAGCGCTCATCAGCAACTCTTTCAGCGACAGATATAGCCTACATGGTAATGCAGCATCACAAATTGTAGATAACAAGTACATAGGGCTTACATGCAATTCCTTAATACAATCAGAGAAGCAGAAAATAATAACAATGGTACTAAATGAGCTTTACTGGATTACTATTTCATTATAAGCATGAGATGACAACCATTTGCAAGTGTAGGTGAAAAAAGTCGTAACAACCACCAAACCTCAAAAGGAGAGAATTTGTAATTCACGATTCCAGGAAATTAGTCAGGCTCATTTCATAAGTTACCTTAACTGTAACTGACAAATGGATGTAATCCAAACAATTCTTAATGTTTGGTGGGGGGCGAGAAAAAAAAATCAGTGAATAATTGAGACACCTCACAAAACCTCAGGGGGATCCTTGAAATCTACCAAAATAAAAACTTTTCAATTTACTAAATTACAGATAAAGGGATAGAAACTCTGATTCTTCTTTTCTTTGGACTGCATCAACATGACTAGGGACCGAAGAAACCTTCATTGTAAAGTCACCAAATAAAGTAACAGGGCTCATCAAGGACCTGGAGGCTCCCAATCATGGGATTTTCACTTTATATTTTTCTCATGAAAAAGATTAAAAGAAGTAAAGAAGAAAAATGTTACATGAAGGAGATAAGGTATCATCCTAAATTAAAAAAGAAAAGAAAAGGGGAAGAAAGAAGGAAAGACAGGTAAGGGAAAGAACTACCAAATGAAAGCAATCAATTTCACCAGTTATTAGCTAAAGACACTCCTGGAAACACCCCAGATGCAAAGCACCATAAAGAAGAAAAATGTTACATAAGGGAGATAAGGTATCATACTAAATAAAAAAGAAAGAAAGAAAGGTAAGGGAAAGAACTACCAAATGAAAGCAATCAATTTCACAGGATATTAGCTAAAGACACTTCTGGAAACACCCCAAAAGCAAAGCACCATAAAAAAGCTAAAAAAGTGTCCTGTCCCACAATAATTTCTTGGAAAAGGAGTAGTTTTTTAGTTCCATTACATCCAAAAACTCCAAATAACCACAAAGACTGCACATCATATTCATTCACATGCATTGCGTCTGTATTGCCATTGAGGAAAGGATGGATTTTTGCTCAATCTTGACATCTAGAAATTCAAAGGTAATATGAAAATGTATCACCTGCCTACTGTTCACACCACCTCACAAACAATCTATTCTTGACAAATTATCATCACTTAACTAGTCCTTGGCATTCTAGCTTTCCCACTGATCCAATAGCTCGAGGGAAACATGAAACGCTCTTATTGCCCATGGGAGTTTAGTCTCCATTTATAAGCACCCAATGACCATATCAAACAGGGAACTCTCCCTGTTCAATTATCACAATTCTCTCTGAGGACAGCAATGGAAACTTCTCAATGGTCCACTCTTAAGAAAACACAACCTTAGATCTTATCTTCTAGATCCTAATTAATCTTATAGAAAACTTGTTTTCTCCGGTAACATTCATTGTACGACCCCCTGTTCCTCTTTTCCTATATTACACAAATATATAGCTGCATCCAGTATGATAACTTACCCTTCTGAGATTGTGTGAACTAGACAGAATAATATGGATGTTTGATTCGCACCATAAGTTTGGAATAACAATAGCATGAAACAAGATATATATCTAAGAAATGAATACAGTTGAGGATAAAAGCATGCACCCACCGCTATTCTTCTTGGTTGTGTGCATATAATGTTACAGTTTCCACCATGACCTGACTCAATCATGTCATCCAGTATAAATTGTGGGACCTGTATAAAGGTGAGTTAGGGAACACATGGTATGACCATTTCCAAGCAAGAAGATCAACAAAATAAAAAAGTACCCTTTCAACTTTCAAGTGCACCGACTTCTTTCTTTAATTAAGACTGGAAACAAGAACAGAGTTGTGTGCAGACTAATGTTTTTTTTTAAGATGTGAATGAATATATCTTAGCAAGGAATATGAGACCTGAGTAGTCTTTCCAGAACCTGTTTCTCCACAAACAACAAGAACATCATTCTCCTTCAGCATTTGTAAAATATCAACCTTCAATCCAGCAATAGGAAGTGCAGCTCTAGAGCACAGCATTTCCTAAAACAAGCATAGAGTTACACGTGTGAGAGAGAGAGATCACCTCAAGAAGTAGATATTCAACGGAGTAAAATGGGGGGTGGTATGTGAATGGAAAGAGAACAAATGGTATTCACAGGATTTGGAATACACAAACTATGTTCCATTACAAAACAACTGACCATTAGCCTAAACCATGACATATCCATTGATATTTGTGATAAATATAAAATAGGAATCGCAGTCAACAAACACAACAAAACAAAGGGAATGGAGAGCAAAAAACACCAACCTTGTATTTCTTCAATTTCCTTTTAGACTCTTGCTCCTGTCTCAAATAAGAACTTTCTGCATCCTTAGCATATTTTTTTCCTAGACATGCAATGGTCAAAAATTATAAAAAAAAATCCAATGATAACAAACTAGAAGTACAAATTTCATTCTATTGACTTATACTCACAATTTGCCACATAAACTTCAGCATTGAATCATACTCACAATTTGCCATATGTTGTCCAAAACATTTCATGAATTTAACGATTAGCTTAATCCTTCTAAATGTTAACCATTATTCCAGGGTGTCATTATCCTTATATTCACTAGTAGGAGAAGACTTTGACCACATATATGGAAATATGATAAAAGGGGGAAAAAGAAGAAGAGTATAATAAATAAACATGTTCAGCCATTTGTGTTTGAAAATAGCAGTAGAGTAAACCAAATAAAAAAGGATACCCTTTTTTATTAAAAATCAAATTTGAAAAGACAGTGAATCAGTAAAGGATGTGGACTGCGAAATTTACTACAACAAGAAAGAACATACTTTCTACTTTTGCATCAGCACCAGAATCCTTGGTTTCTTTGACATCGGTAATTTTTAAGGTTTCTTGAGAACTAGTTGTAGCATCAACAGCAGATGAACTAGAACCATCTGCCTTCAATAATAGATCCACAAAACCAGCCCTTCGATCCTCCACACTGTCTTCCACTCTTTTTGATGTTTCCCCTATAAGTATTTGTAGATTATTGCATTGCTCAAAACTCCCACCAATACAGAAAATACTTCAATTAATTCAATTTTGTGGCATAGATTTTAAAGAATTACCTTGTTTCCACTGCAAAACAAGAGAAGAGTAAGGGTTGATGATTGCTAGGTGAATAGGAAGATCAGGAAAGAGTTGATGAAGAGCAAATGCTGCAACTCTGTTCTGGGCATCCTGCAATCCAAATAAATTGCAAAATATAAATGTATAACAGCAATCTAAACATCCAATTTATTTTCTTTTTTTTTTTCCTTTTCTTTTCTATCTGGGTAATCATTTTTTTTTTATAACCTAAATTTGATGAATGTGGGAGTGGGGGGAGTGGATGGAACCAAATGATGAGCACCAGAGTTTCAGGGCCAAGACAACTGATGACAAACAAAAGTTGAACCTTAAAAATCTCCACTAATCAGATTGATGTGATGCTAGCTATAAACTCTCTTCAACTAGAGACAAATACAAAAAAAACTTGATTGCTATTAGTACCACACATGTGTAGGGCGGTAAATGCACATAGTAGCCAAAACCAATGGCAGATTAGGACATTTTTTAAAGGGGAATAAACCAATTATGTTATTTTCCAAACTAATTATGTTGGGATATATCTAGAAATACCCCTGCAGCAAATTTTACTGTGTGAAATATAAACTGTCAAATCATACAGCAAGAATATATACATATACATGTAAGAATTTAGCAGAATACATTAAGAAGGAAATCAAAATTGAGTATTGGGAGCTGTCATTTTTTTGTGGGATATCCTAAATTATAATTACACACATAGCTTGTAAGAAGAGACAAAAAAGAAAGGGGCAATGGGTAGAGAGACGTGCTAGTAAAAAATAAATACAAACTAAGAGAGGAGGAAAAAAACACAAGGAGAAAAGGGGGGGTCCCATCAGAGAGAGAGAGAGAACGGATACATCGGGGTAGTAAATGCATGATGGTAGCATGTGCTTTTAAAACAAAATAGAAGTTTATAATTTCAAGGCCTTTCAGGGAGATAAAATGTTCCTATCTTTAGTTCAAACCAGCTAGGTGTCAGCACCACACAGACTTGCTTTTACCAATGTCACCTTATCAAGAAAATATCAAGAGCATTGAAGCCCAGCTTCCCATGAAGTTCACCATTGGTAAAGCTTTTGGAATCAGGGGCAACACAACCCCACCTCAATCCTTGGCCAAAAACCAATTATAGCAGTTGTAAAACCTGCTTGTTGTACACCACTTTTCACTCCTTTGATAGTTGTATGGTATCCTAAAGGCACCCCCAAACTCATTAAAGATTGCAAATTAACAGACATGTGTTGACATTTCCACTCCCATTCCCACTTGCACTTTGCAAAAGGAACCAAAAAGAAGGCACCCGTGCCCAAAAAAAAAAGGTGAACATCATTGCGATGCTGGAAAGAAATTCAATCATAACAGTTGGTGTGGAGGAGAATGAATCCAAAATTTATTGCACCAGGATGCTAAGAAAACACATGGATCTCATTCTTGATTGAAACTGAAGACACATTAGCTTTTCTTTATTCCCTTGTGAGATTCTATTACAATTAGGCCTGAGCAGAAAACTTGGTTTGACAACATTATTGCATTCCTTGACTACAGCCTGGAGAGGTGAACATTCATGTGAGGGAAGATCCAAGCAAAGGGTTTATAGAGGACACTAAAAGTGGAACGGGCATATAAGTACTCTCCAATGAGTGTTTGTTTTTTTGGTTGGACCAACTTTTCAAAATACTTTTCAAACTGGTTTTTGCCAGAAAAGGTATAAAATCGTTGCTTTTTTAGGTTTTTTTTTCAATGCTTTTGATGTGCTAATGTCAAAATAAATAAAAAATGAAAAACATCATTTTGATAAATTCTCAACTAAAAAGCACTTTTGAAAAGCAACTTGCACCGCATTACCAAACACACACTCAAGCATCTCCCAAATTACCACTTCACAATTCACTTCTTAAATTGTGCCTTACGCCAAGTTCACAGAATGGACCAATAGAGTGATATGAATTGTGCATATGAATTATAAGGGCAGGATAAGAGGAAAGTACCTCAGCAGATTCAAATGTGTCATCCTGATCAGGAAGTTGAAGGCTGATAAGCCCCCCAGCTTTTCTGCTCTTGCCCCTCCCACTAGCTTTGCGTAATATGCTAACAGCATAAGAGAAACCTAGTTCCCTTTCAAGCACTTTATTGAATTTTGGAGCTTCCCAGCCTGATTTTTGACATAGTTGGTGAAGAACAGCTTTAGGAATCTTTTGCGGGTCCCCCTGTAATCATTTTGACTACATCAAAAAAATAGCAGATGAAGAGATGACAATTGCAGCAGAAGTATATCAAACAACCACACAAAGGAAGCAAGTAGAGGAGAACATATAGTAATTGCCACTGGATAATCTTCCCAAAAACAAATGAAATGAGAATGATGGGAAATTAAATCCATTAAGATCAAAGAAACCAGCTATGTAGAAAGCACTTTGTATTAAATATTTTACAGCCAAAATCACCCAATAATAAGATCCTTTACAGGTTCATTTCATAGCGGATGTTCTCCAAGAGACATGAGATTAAAAAAAAATAGATAAATAAATTTAAACTACTATCATGTAGGTGTTAGATCCAAGTTTGGTGTTTGAATCCATTAGGACAAACAACAACATTTTTAATGCATCACAAATTGTCCTCAAATCATCCAGTTCCAACAAAAAGATAAATGAATGAATTCACTGCATAGTAGATATTCTCCAAGAGATCTGAGGTTCGAAAAAAAGTACATGCATGAATTTTGGACCAAGTATCATGTATGGCATTATGATCCAACATCAGTAATATTATCCTAACAAGTTTACTACATTTCAGATGTTAGTACCTTCTTCCAGATACCTTCTAATTTCTCTAAATTCTTCTCACTACACAGCTCTCTCATTTTTTCCCTCTTCTGTAACTCCAATATTCCAGGAGGTAAAGCATCATTAGACGATGCATCATCTATGAAGAAGTCGCCAATCTCCACATCTTCCGATTCTTCCGAGACAATTTCTCCCTCAAGGGGCACACTAGAGGGAACAGGATGCGATGGAAAACCAATGGAGCTTGAACTTTCCAAATCATTTTCATCAACTATTGATTCAACAATGGTGGAATCACCTTCCACGTCCAATGATGTTATTGCCTCAAGGTGCTCACAAGGAGTGGAAGTAGAAAACATGTCCTCAGAAACATGCTGATGCCCAAAATCTTGTTCCAAGAGATCAAGTGATAATCCTGATCAATGAATGCAATACAGGTCATGGAAATCAGAACAATGACCATGTTTTCATACATATCAAGAAAAAAACAGATTTAACCTAGAGCAGACATTTCTTGCTTGAGTTTGCGGATAGCATGGCCTGCCTGTTCTTGGCTCTTCTTGTCCCCTTTTTCCTTGGCCTTTGTAGCTTCCAAACGCACTGCATGGTACTCTTTGGCAATAACATCATAAGTTCTTGGTTGTGGATCCTATCAAAATATAGACAAAAGGATATAAACAACAATCAAACAAAGTAAGCTTCCAAAATATTCTTTCTCTGAAAATTAAATATCGCATACCATATACATAATATGACTAGTCATCATGTGTACCAATTAAGCACACTGTTGGAGCAAGCAATTAAAGCTAGAATCATGATGATGATATTAAATGACAAAAGAGTAACTTGGTGTGAAATTCACTTAGTAGTAAGATGAAAATCATTATACAACCAGGAAGCCAGCATGTTATCATCAAAATAGAAATTAATAGCATGAAAACAACCCATCACATCAAGTTAAGGTTTAGCCAGAACCAGTAATTTTCACACCTGAGAACATAAAAAGACAGACACAGTTTCCCCAGAAAAACACCATTACAAACACAAATGGGAAAAACTATAATATATAGAGATTCCCCACCTTGGGAACACACTATTGGAGCTAAAATTTCTAGATTATTGATTGGAGCTGTTCAGACTCAGTCTCCGTATGACAGCATCAGGAACCAAACAGGTAGGCTGAATTGAAATTTTTTATTTTTTAAATCAGAGACTCAACACCTTGGTAATGCACCAGTACATCCCTAACTTGAATATAACTATCACAAGATGTTCAAGTTAGCATCCTGCAACTTATAGTAAATAACACAATGATCTCAGTAGCTTTTCAGCAGCTTTCATAAAGTTAACTGCTTAAGAAGGCAACCTAACAGCCAAAAAAACAACCATCTCCAAAAACTGCCACCTACAGATATTCCAAAATAAGTATGTACTGGTAATTCCTAGTCACCCACATAAAAACAAGCCTGAGCTCAGAGCCACCCCATGGGAGCGTGGACAAGAGGAGAGAGGAAGGGAGGGCATATGCATGCGAATCAGACATACATAACTAGCCATTTACATTCCTCTACTCAAAATAAGAAAAGTTAACATTGGTCATAGTACTTTAAGAAAAACATTAAAACACAAAGGGAAAAGGATTATGGACCTTGTTTGTGAAACTTCCATCAACTGAATCATCTTCCCAAGTTTTAGATTCCTCCTGCAAATTTTACAATACCGACAGAATTCCTGATTCATTGACTGTATTCCAACAATTTTTCTCAAATGAAGTTCGAAAAGGAAAAAAAAACAACGCAGCTAAAACAAACCTGAAGCACTGTCCATCAGCAACATTTTCATGAACCATACAAGTACATGATTAACCCTTAAACACAAATTAAAACAAAGTTGGGCAAACCTCAAAAATGTCCCAGCCTATTTTTCATCTCAATTAGGTCCCCAACATATCAATGGATTCTCAATTAGATCCTTCCATCAGTTTCAGTTAGCAAAATTGTTAAGTAGGCAAAACCCATGAAAGTACTAAAATCCCCCATCACTTTCCTTGTTTTCAAGAACAAAATAGATGCATATAAAAATATAACAAGCAACAAAAAAAAGCTCTCCTAATACATACCTCTTCCTGCTGCTCTACATACTGCCTAATCCAATCCGCTTGCGACGGTTGGCGGAAATCAAGAACATTACCATCACCATCCTCCTCATCACACCGCGCCTTGGTTCTAACCAAAACTCGCTGCTCATCCTCCTCACCCTCAACCCTTCTAGACGAATCCACATAAGGAACCCAATCTTCCCTGGCAGTCGATACCACACTAACAGCCCCTACAAAATATGCGTCAACAACATTCCAAAAAATACACACATATATAGACATAATTAGATCATAAATTAGACCATTATTATACCTAAATAAAATTATAAAAAAAATATTCACCTCGATCGGAATTGAGAGAAGTTCCACCAGAGAACTTCAAAGGAAGTTCATTTCCAGCCAAATTCAAGCATAACCAATCAAGCGCGGTCTCAAATGTCGCATTATCCTATCCAAAAACAAAATTTCATAAAACGGCACCATTTTTGAAGAAAGCAAACAGGAAAAATAACTACCTTGAGAGAAGAAAGAGCGAGTTCAATATGATCATTAGAGAAGCCTTCACAGGAGAGTTTCTCGTAAATATTCTTAAGCTTTTTAGCTTTTTGTGCTTTAGAGAGAGAGTTAGTGTTATCAGTAACGGTGGTTTGTAGAGGCGGAGTGGTTGTGGAGTTGAGTAGGAGACGGCGTAGGCGGTTCTCGTTCTCGGCTGAAATCTGGAGCCTTGGACCGGAATTAGAAGATGATTTTGATTTCGAAGAGGATGCTTTGTTGTTGCTGCTGCTTCTCTGTGGCTTCTTCTTGGGAGCCATTTTTTCCCTTCTTTGGGAGTTTTGGGTCTGGGTTTTCTCTGCAGAGCGCAGAGAAAGGGAGACGATGGGAGGGTATTTAAGTACTTAATGGTTTGGTGAAACGGTACCGTGTGATTTGATTCTAGCCTTCAAGCTAACTCTTGATAATACAATTGTTTTTTGTTTTTTGTTTTTTTTAACTTAAATCAATCGAAAATTTAAAAAGAATATTGAATATTTTTTTATTAAACTGTGAAAGCAATAAAACATCTATAATATTATTTTTTATTAAGATCTCTTAAGTTATTTTAAAGTTTATAATAGGATAGGAGTTGAATTATGTATATTTGTTAATTTATAGTTTAATAATCAATTATTTTGTTAATAAAGTTACGAAATAAAGAGATAAAAATAATAATGTTTCATTAGAAAATTAAGGATGATTAGGATTTTTTTTATATTGAATATGCATCCAAAATGTATAATATGCTATTCTGAAAATATTTTTGATAATTATATGATTTTTTTATTTTAATGTTAATTAATGAGTAATTTTATAAATATTAAATCAAGTGGATTGCAATGATTTATATAGTTTTATACAAATAAGACTAGCTTCATGTGAAAGTACTTCAAATTATTGATTTTATAGATTGATGATGATAGGAATTAAAGAGACTGTTTGATTGTTTTTTTATTTTTATTTTTTGGCTTTTTATAAACTATTTCTTATGCTTTCATGTTAGGACAGCACTATAAGAATTAATTTAGGGTTGACTTAATCCAAGATTTAGGTTATGAGTACACTGTAAGTCAATGAATCAATCTAAACTATAATTTATAAATAAATAAAACAATATTAATTTAATAAAATAATTTATTTAAAGTAAACTTAACCTAAAATATGTTTTGAGTTTACTAGTTACAAGTCTAATTAATATTTGGACTTCATAGACACTTTTCTTTGAACTTTTATTGTCATTCTAGTCAAAAGTTATGTTTGACATCATAGTATGACATGGTTGCAGATATTTTTAAGTTGTTCATAATTTCGAAAGTTATTTGATTTTTACAATTTAAACCTGTTTTTTATCTTAATTTATAGTTAAAATTTGAGTTTAAAAAACTTTATAATTTATAACTGTTTTTAAAATTTGTCTTTACAAAACACAATTGTAAAAACTATTATAATATCAAACACATATAAAAATGTATACTAAGAATTAGCTGTGTGCCAGACATGGACCTGTGATATGCTGCATGGCCATATTATTGTTGTTGTTGTAAAAAATATGTTTAGATGTCGCAAACGTATTTTAAAGAAAGAGTAAATATTTACGATTCGGGTTATAATATTAACTGGTAAAATAAATTAGTTTTATTCTAATTAGATGATAAAAAAATAAGCAGTAATAGTAAACGAACCAAATAAAAAAAATTAAAAAACAATCACAATAACCTGAGAAAAAAACCTTTTTCCAAAATAGAAAAAATGATATAGTTCAATCTTCAACTAATTAAATATGGAATAATAAAATTAGAAAAAAAAAATGGCTTAGGTTAACTTATCATACCCACAAATCAGGTCATTAGATCAAAATAACCCGATAAAAAATAAATCTAAGAAAACCACAAAGCTAATTTTTTTAAAAAAAAGTCATGTTGAACAATAAAAACAAAAAAAAGTAAAAAAAAAAAAGAATGTCAACTTTTAAAAACTCGTGATTTAAGTTATTAGACCATAAGCACCTTGTATGGAAAAAAAATAAAACTCAATCTCCAACAAATCAAATATTGAAGAATGAAATTAGAGAAAAAAAGATTAAAAACAAAAAAAATAATAATTAAAAGAACGAGGATAAAAACCAAAATAAAAAATAAACAAAAGGGCAACTATAAATTTTCGATTGAAGAGTGAAATTAAAAAAAATAACTTTAACAGGAGGATTAAAAAAATCAAAAGAATAAGAATTAGATTGAATGATGAAATTGAAAACAAATAAAACTTTTACAAAAAAAAAAATAATAAAAATCAGAAATCAAAATAATAAGGGTTGGAGTTGAAATATAAATAACAAAAAGGACCATTATTAAATTTTTGAAGAAATGAGAGAGAAAATAAAATAAAAAAACCTTACTAGTAAAAAACCGCTTTATCAATGTCAACATGTGTCACCTCAACAAGAAAAAAAATGCAACAACTAATTAAACAACACAGCAGAAAAGCATTTTTAATCACTGGGAGGCTTATCCATTGCTGGAAAGACACAAGTGCCACCCAAATACTAATAAATTATTCAATTTAAATAATATTTAATGTTTATTAAAAGAACAAATTGCCCTTGGTTCCTTAGTAATAGCCAAAAAACCAAAGTTAAAATACAAAAAGGCCCTAAACACAAAGTTTATTTATTTATTTGTATTAAAAGATAAAGTTGTAATTTTACTATAATTAAAAATTACAAAGGATAAAAATTCCATTATTTTACCACTCTAAAAAAACTTGTTACAAAGGGTAATCTAATTATTTTAGTGTGTTTAAAAAAATAAAAAAGACAATCATATTCCCAATTAATTCTTTTAATGACCAATGAGATGTATAAAATACCCGTAACATTAAAGCAATTGATATTTTGTTGGAAGAAAAAAATGATAATTAAATGAGTATTAATAAAATATATCTGACAACAGTGAATTTGCCTTTTCTTTTAGTTTTTTTATTATTATTATTATATGATGGTTACCATTCGATATGCTCAAAATGTATATCAGGTCCAGATTTCAAAGGCTAAACCAGGCCTTTATTGGCATTGGGTCAAACAAAGGATAAATTGGGCTAAAATAATTTGGATCGGAAAATTTCAGGATAGCACAAAAAATAATACACGTAATTCAAAGAAAAAAAAATTAAAGAAAAGCATTATCCGATCAGGCTTTTTTTTCTCCTGAATTACCGTTCTCTCCCCTGGTAACCAACTGCACGTACCCTGTTTATTTTTATATTTTAAAAATATTTTAAAAAAAATTTAAATTTTTTTTATTTTTTTATTTTAAATTAATATTTTTTAGTATTTTCAGATATTTTAATATATTGATATCAAAAATAATTTTTTAAAAATAAAAAAAAATTATTTTAATATATTTTTGAATGAAAAATACTTTAAAAAATAATAACCATAACTACACTCTCAAATACGTTTAATTAAACAATTTATACTAATTATGTTTCAAGAAGTTGTGGGCAGTGGATCCATAGACTTTGCCATGCATGGTAACCAAGCATGTCAACATTTATTTGAATATTATGATACATGTTAAATAAATATATTAGCTAAACGATGCGATAATGATTTTAATTAATATAAATTGTTTAAATTTCCATTATATTTCTTTAAGTGTATGCATCTTCATTTTATTATTTTTAATTTTTACTATAATAAAAGAATTAATTTTCAAAAGTTTGTCACTAGATAATTAAAAAAATGCACCAACATAACTTGGAAGCAAACAACAAGACGAAGTAACATATAATGAAAACATAATTTTAAAACAAATGACTAAATGCCTAGGCAATACAATTATATAAAAACACACGTTACTTTCTATTTTTCATTATGTTTTTGTCATAAATACTCAACAAGGTCCAATTGAAGTTGTGAATGAGTTCCTCCATCTAGGGATGAGTAAAAAAACCGAAAAACTGATTAAATCGAGAAAACCAGAAAAAAATAACTGAAAAAACTGAACCGAAAAAAAACCTGATTAAAATTTTAAAAAAACCAGCCGGTTCGGTTTCGGTTTTATAAGAAAAAACCGGAAAAACCGAATCGAACCGAAAAAACCAGAAAAAAACCAAGTCAAACCGATCCAAAACCGGAAAAACCGAGCAAAACCGGGTTGAACCGGTTTTTTCCTTAAAAAACCGAACCGAACCGAAACCAATTGATTTGACCCGGTTTCAGTTTGTTTTTTTTTTAAATCGGTTTAATTACTTTTTTTTTATAAAAACCGAACTGAACCGAACCGAAAATAATCACCCCTACCTCCGTCTATAATATGAAGATGTGTATGAATAAATGATATAATTGGGATCTAATTATTTGGTTCACAATTAAAGTCGATCTTATCAATATCATGTATTTCTTGATCATCTTCACGATCGTATTTCTTGATTTCAAAAACATGTTGGTTTATGAATGATAATTGTGCCTGAAACACACCAAAAGTTCTTTCTACATCTTTCATTGTAGGCTCTTGAGCTATAGCATGTAACTTTTGCTCATATTATTGTGAAGATGGAATTTGTTTTACAAAATTTGACCATGTTATGTATATATATATATATATTATTGACAAGACAATATATCATTGTATAGTCATGAACATTTAATGAATAGTTAATATATGGATGTGTTTTTATAATAATTTAAAAATTTTAAGAGATCGTTTTAAAATATTAATTTCATTATGAGATCCTGATAATTTAAAAAAAACATGCCATATTCAAAGATGATATGAAACCACAACTTTTAGAATAACGATCGGTTTATGGATATAACCTAAACATATACCATGTTGTTTAGGTGAACAATTCTTTCATTTACAATTACAATCAATGCTTTTCAACATTTCAAGAAAACATGTTAAAAAACCATGTTATTCACTAACCATCGATGATCTAACTATATCATTATTGTTTGGTGACCCTAGGTACTCTTTCCTAAATATTACAATAAATACCTTCATAAAATGATTTAAGAATTTTTATTGAGGTGCTTTCAACGACATGCATATATTCATCCATGAAATCTATAGCTACTCGTATGCAAGTATTCTCATTGCAACAACTATATTTTAAAGGGACGATAATTCAAGAAATCCACAAGCATTTTCTCCGGATAAAGTATAGATATTGTTGGATTCTACCTCAAATTTAATACATAAAAAATAGACGATTCATTTGAAAGAAATACAGGGGATATAAAGGGTTTTTTTTTTTTTTTAAATGATGTATAAGCATTTTACAGCCTTCATGCATGTCTCTCCCATGGAATGGAAAAACCATGCATGTCGGCGTGACGATCACCCCTTGCTAGCTTAGTCATCTTCTTCTTCAATTGTCATTGTTGCAAACAATTCAAAATCATCACAAGAGTCGTCGTCGTGAATAAGTATTTTAAGTAAGAAATTGTCAGAATCCATAGAGGTGAAAATATAGTCGATGGAAGATGGGACGGAAGAAGTGAGAGAGAAAATGATGAATGAAGACGAGAGTTTAAGTGGTTCTTTTTATAGGTGAAAATATAATTATTAGAATACATCCACTGAGAGCATGACATTTGAAATATAGTCATTAAAATATAACTATTATAGTATTTAAATTTTAAAAATGATAAAAAATAATCAATTAAAAATTAATAAAAGGTTCACGACTCTTTATTTTTTTAGAGAGCATAAATGTGATAATATTTTTTAAAAAGCTTACTCTAATAGCTTTCTAGCTATTTTAGCTAAAAACAAAATAGAGAATGGATGTAAATATTATAAACTTAAAAGTTCATGTTATAAAATGTGATTAAGAAAACAATAAAATAATTCAAATTACTAATTTATTTATTTAGAAACTTTAAGATTCGAGTCTTTTATGAAATTAAATTTAAATTAAGCATTTTTCATTGCATACGATACGATTCCTAAGACAAATAAAGGTATATAATTATTTCAATTAGCACAAAATTTAGGAAAAATCATCA
>Ga0325405_1001313_pt1 | contig 25094 bp, 16 predicted proteins | sample PopdelMetagenome_21_FD_205663 | JGI IMG/M metagenome (GOLD analysis project Ga0325405, IMG submission 205663) | Populus deltoides microbial communities from Bellville, Georgia, United States - Xylem-Control-R2 | ecosystem: Host-associated > Plants > Phyllosphere > Stem > Wood/Secondary xylem...
AATTCAACAACTTGAACTAGAGAGAGAAAGTTCAAAAAAGCTGTGAAACGACATATCGTCCGTTCTCTCTCTATCTCAACAACAATTCTTCTCCGATCTGGAAACAGGTATGGAAATTTGTTCATTTTTCTCTGAATTCTGGAAATTCACGTGATTTTTTATGTTTGATTTCTGTATGTTTAGTTTTTAATTCTTGTGAGGTTTTAGATCTCTTTATGAGTTAGTTAATTTTTGATTTTTTTTGTTTGTTGCAGGTTAAAGGATTTTTTTTTAAAATTTTTTTTGGAAGAATTGTGATTATGTCTTCGCTTAGCCGAGAGCTTGTGTTTCTCATACTTCAATTTCTCGAGGAAGAGAAATTCAAGGAAACTGTTCACAGGTACGTAATTTTACACTTTATTTATTTTTTGATAAAATTGATTTATTTTTTGTGGTTCATTTCTTGTTATTGTGATTTGGATTTGGTGAGAATTTGTTTTGTTAATTTTTTTTGTTCTTGTGTCAATTTTTTTTTTATGGGTGGAGACTGGAGCAAGAGTCAGGGTTTTACTTTAACATGAGGTATTTTGAGGAAATGGTGACAAATGGAGAGTGGGATGAAGTGGAGAAGTATTTGTCAGGATTTACGAAAGTTGATGATAATAGATATTCGATGAAGATTTTCTTCGAGATTAGGAAGCAAAAGTACCTTGAAGCTTTGGACAAGTATGTGCTTGCTTGCCTTTTCTATACAGTTAATTAATATGGATTTTGTTTTTAATACATTTCCTTTCTGGGGGTTATGATTTTGATTCGAGTAATCGTGACATAGGCTGAACTAATTGTTTGCATGGGCCCACTGTGCTCAGTGGGGGCCACTGTAGCGGTTAATTTGATTGGTCTGGTGTACATAGACTGGGAGTAGTCTATGTAGCAGTATTTACTTTGAAGCATTGGTTAATTTTTGCACGGGTGAAAAAATGCAGGCGAGATCGTGCGAAGGCAGTGGAAATTTTAGTGAAGGACTTGAAAGTATTTGCAGCGTTTAATGAAGAGCTTTTTAAAGAAATTACGCAGTTACTGACGCTGGAAAACTTTAGGTACATAATTTTTATTTTAATTGTTAGTCTTTTTCTATTGTACCTAATTTATTGATGATATCTGGATATCCTGTGTTTGTTTACTTTAATTTGCAGAGATAATGAACAGCTATCCAAATATGGAGATACCAAGTCTGCTAGGGGTATAATGCTTGGTGAACTCAAAAAGTTGATAGAGGCTAACCCTCTTTTCCGTGACAAGCTTCAGTTTCCTACTTTGAAGAATTCTAGATTGCGGACTTTAATTAATCAAAGGTTATTGAGAATTTCTTGTCTTACTTCTTTATGTTGACTCTTTGTATTGATGTTTTATTTTTATTACTCACTTTCCTTGCCATTGAATTGCAGTTTAAATTGGCAACATCAGCTTTGTAAGACTCCAAGGTCTAATCCTGATATAAAGACTTTATTTGTTGACCACAGTTGTGGACAACCAAATGGCGCACGGGCCCCATCCCCTGTCACTAATTCCTTAATGGATGCTGTGCCTAAGGCAGGGGGTTTTCCTCCAATAACTGGTCATGGAGTAAGTGACAAATCTGAAAGGAGTTACCCTGTTTATCTATGCTGGTTTTGAATTATGAACTTACATGACTCTGGATATTCATGCTTGCAGCCATTTCAGCCCACGCCTACTATTCCACCTTCTCTTGCAGGATGGATGGCGAATCCATCTACTGTCCCTCACCCATCTGCTTCTGCTGGGCCCATGGGCTTGGCTGCTCCTAATAATGCAGGTAGACTACATCAGACATTTGAACCAGCTTCTTTAGATAGTTTTTAATGTTCTTACAGTCTTTGACAAACATCCTTGGAATCTATTATAACACACATGTACAAACTCAAGAAGGAAGTCTTAGCTATAATAATATAGATAATGATAGTAGAAATGTGCTCTTATTTAGAAGAGGAAATGCATTACTAAGGGGTAATTGGTACTGCTCAAAGATCATATCTTTACCTGATGGTTACCTTAATCCAACCATAACCCTAGCAAAGGGGAATGTTTAGACTTCTTATTGTTTGCATTTTATGCAAACAAATATATATACTGAATATGCACTATTCTATTAGGATCTTATCGGCTCGACAGAAGTACGAGTATTTTATTGACAATATTTTGTTAAATGATCACGAGTTCATATTTCATAGCAGAGAATTTGATTGGTGATTCAATCTCTTCTTCACACTACTTTTCCATTTAATTTCCGTGGTTTCTTGTGTGCTAATTTGCCTCTACTTCTTCTTTGTATCTTCATTGTAGTAGCACTCTTAAAGCGTCCTAGGAGTCCCCCTACCAATAACCCAGCTATTGACTATCAAACAGCAGACTCTGAACATGTGTTGAAGAGGTCAAGACCATTTGGATTATCAGATGAGGTATCAACTGAAACTTGGCCTTGTCCTTTACATTCCTATGCTGCGTTTTTGCCTTAATATGATCTTTGATGCCTTTTGCTATTATGAATTTGGAAATACGTTTTAGTGTGATTTTTGAGATGCCAAGGTGGATGATTTAGGTGGATGCAGATATAGATTGAAACTGTTTCGATATTCATGCTTGGAGGTGGACTGTGGTGTGTGTGCATGTGCATTCCAATAAATATTATGGGATCAAGCTTCTCATGATAGAGCTAAGATTTGGCTGAATAAAAAAAGTTAATTTGTTAACACTATCCTAATTCTTCTTCTTTACTGGATATTCTATCAGGTCAATAATCTTCCAGTTAACATTCTGCCTATTGCTTATACGAGTCAGAACCACGGCCAAAGCTCTTACTCTTCTGATGACTTGCCCAAGAATCCTGTCATGACTTTACCTCAAGGTTCTGCTGTCAAGAGTATGGATTTCCATCCACTCCAACAAATTCTTCTTCTTGGTAAGCAGCCTCAATATATAGAACAACTGTTCCCATCTTTACCGGTGTGCGTGCGTGCGTGCACGTGCATACTGTTTGCAAATTCGCCAGTTGTTTCGGAGATTGTATCATTTGTTGCTTCACTGTTTCAGTTGGAACAAGCATGGGTGATGTCATGGTATGGGAGTTGGGCAGCAGAGAAAGGATTGGTTGGAAGAATTTCAAGGTTTGGGACCATAACTCAAGGGCTCCGCAGGTACATTTTAATAAGTTTAATGGAATATGAAGTAATTATGATACTTTCTGGAGCTGTTATATCAGGTTAAGTTTAACTGACTGATTATCGTGTAGGCGTCTCTGTCCAGTGATTATACAGCATCAGTTAACCGTGTGGCGTGGAGTCCCGATGGAACTTTGTTTGGTATGTTAAAATGCTATGTTTCTAGCTTGCTCAACCTAAAAGACAACTTTTTCCTGAATGGAAACCAGGAAACTTGCCAGATATGTTATTTTTTTCTTCCTTTTCTAGGTGTTGCATACTCCAAGCACATTGTGCATGTGTACTCCTATCATGGTGGTGATGACATACGAAATCACCTTCAGGTTTGTGCCTGAAGTGGATATCATTGAAGCCCAGTGTCTTTCCATTTCTAGATAATGTCATCTATCTTCAATACATGGATTAAAAAAACTAGCAGTATTCATTTATCATGCTGCAATCCTGTGGATACAAACTGAAATTTACTGTCAATTTTCCTTGTGTTTTAGATTGATGCTCATAATGGGAGTGTCAATGATCTTGCTTTCTCTTACCCAAACAAACAACTTGCGATCGTCACTTGTGGCGATGACAGGACCATCAGGGTATGTTTCTTACATCTCTATTTATAGCATCTACATAATGGTGTTTTTTAAGTGTTCGTGAATCTGCAGGTTTGGGATGCGGTTGCGGGGACTAGACTGTTCAATTTTGTAGGTCATGAGGCACCTGTATATTCTGTGTGCCCACATCACAAGGAAAATATTCAGGTAATATATAGGATGTTAGTTGAACCCTCTCCACCTCCAGTTTTTACTTATTTCTGATTGATAAATGCCAAAACAAAATTAGCAATCTGTTTGTGAGCAGTTGGCAAATGGAGATTCATTGCTAGTTTAAATTCTAATTTTATGAATAGAAATCTGAGTCAAATTTTAAATTAAATACAGGTTTTTGAAATCATATTTAAATGACATATGCGTAAAAACAGAGGCAGAGAAGATGAAATATTTTGGGAACTTTCCACACCAAAACTGTTTGAAAAAAAAAAAAAAAACACTGAAAGGGGATATCAGCGAGATAAAGGGGGGAATTGGATACTGTAGAAGCATGGAAATGGTAAAATTATTTTTGAGAGAGTAGAGTGAGGCTAAAGAGTATTAAAGAGGGAGAAAGGCGCTCCTCTTCAATTTTTTAAGTATCTATCCCTTTTCTTCTTTAATTTTATTTCCTTCTTACCTTCTCCCAGTTTATCTTTTCAACGGCAGCTGATGGAAAGATAAAAGCATGGTTGTATGATAACATGGGTTCAAGAGTTGACTATGATGCACCAGGGAATTCGTCTACCACAATGGCATACAGTGCTGATGGAACAAGGTTTGTGTACATTCTTTATTGCTATTCTGTTTTCTGCCAGTGATGAGAGATTGCTATTTCTTATTCTGTTTTCTTTCGACTGAGATATTCATTTCATCTTTATGGACAACTTGCAGGTTATTCTCATGTGGGACCAACAAAGAAGGAGAATCACACTTGGTGGAGTGGAATGAAAGCGAAGGAGCTGTGAAGCGTACCTATAATGGTCTTGCAAAGCATTCTGTTGGTGCTGTGAAGTTTGATACCACTAAGAATCGATTCTTGGCGGCTATAGATGAGTTCATGATCAAGTTTTGGGATATGGATAACATCAACGTATTAACAAGTATTGATGCAGAGGGTGGATTGCCGGTAAAGTTCTGATGGTCCTTTCTTGTCAAATCTGTTTGATTAAGCCCTTATGATGTACAATCAAGTGGTAAACAAAAAAAACCTAAAAGCCCTAGAGAACCGATCTCTGAAAATTATGTTTATCCTGAGCAGCTAAGATGCTATATATATGTGGCAATATAGGCAAACATAAGATGGAGAAACTAGAATCCAATAGGAACAGGAAAACTTAACAATAGTTTTACTGAAAGAAAGGAACTAAAATATAATTAACTTATGAATTTTCTACCTGAAATAAGCTGTTTTAAAATCTGACTAGTACACTCACATTTAACAACTCTGTTATCATAAATTTTCAGGCTTCTCCTTGTATTAGATTTAACAAGGAAGGAACGCTGTTAGCTGTCTCAACAAATGACAATAGCATCAAAATTCTAGCAAATTCAGATGGGATCAGGCTGCTCCGAACAGTGGAGAATCGTACATTTGATGCTTCTAGAGCTGCTTCTGCTTCTGTTGTGAAGGTAAAACTTTTATAGGCATGGAAATTATTTTTAGGACCTTTATGTCTCTAGAGTTATGCATTTAGAAAGTAATTATATCTGAACATGCCGCGTCTCGTGGCAACTATCTTAATGCATGATTTGTATGCAGCCCCCCCCAATAGGCAATTTTCCTCCTGCCAGTGCCCCAGTTGGAACCAGTGGCGATGATCAAGCTGCTCTTGCAGCACCCATGGTTGGAATGGTAGGTGTTACCTGTCCTTGTAGAATAATCCCATTTATCAAATTACCATGTATGCATCTCAATGCAAAAGGATCTATTTGCACATTCAATGATTTGATGTTTTCCTTTTGTTTTGAGTTTCTACAGAATAGTGACAGTCGAAGTTTAGTTGATGTGAAGCCTAAAATTCAAGATGAATCAGTTGAGAAATCTAGGATCTGGAAATTAACAGAAATAAATGAACCATCACAGTGCCGCTCCCTGAGGCTCCCTGATAGCTTGACTTCCATGAGGGTATGGTTTACTTTTCGCAAATTTTATTAGAAGGATGTTAATATGCTATTTATTCATGTCATGTTCATGTTAGAAAAATGATTGTGCTCCTGAATAATACTGCTGAAAACTTAACACAGTAGTTTGCTGCTATACCGTTGTTTTCCTCCCTTCTGATCTGTCTATATATGTGAATATTTTGTGGCACTGTGGCGGGCCATAATAAGTTGACATGCAAGTTCATATCACTAATTGTGAAACAATTTATTAAATGCAATGAGATAATTAGATCATATTATGCTGGATGCGCACTTTCTTACATGTTAACACTTGCTTTTTTGGTGGCAAACACTAGCAGCTATGGTTTAGGTTTGTCTGTAGGTCAAATTTTTAAACTTTCTTTGTTTAATTTTTGTTTTTTTGCAGCTGAAACTCGTAACTTGTTTGGTAGTTTTTCCTTGTACTTGTTCTGCAGCTGAAGTTTTATGCATTTGAGATTGCTTTGTATGTGATGTTCTTGAAGCTAACGACTTGTAAGTTGTAATTATATGGGTTTGGTGACAATTGTTTCAGGTGTCTAGATTAATTTATACAAATTCAGGAGTTGCCATATTGGCATTAGCGTCTAATGCTGTGCACAAGCTTTGGAAGTGGCAGCGAAATGATCGAAATCTGTCTGGGAAGGTATTTTTATCGTGTCAGCTTTTTTTTCTTAATAATGTTGGAAGGTTTGTGCTTTGAAGGTACTTAAATTTACTTGGTGGAAGGTAGCATGTCTATATTGTTCTGTTGATTTTAAAAACCTTGCCTTTAAAAAAGTTCTTATTTCCTGTTCTAGGCCAATGCCAGTGTACCACCTCAATTATGGCAGCCTTCCAGTGGAATTTTGATGACTAATGATATTAGCGACACAAACCCTGAAGATGCTGTTCCATGCTTTGCACTTTCGAAGAATGATTCTTATGTCATGTCTGCTTCAGGAGGGAAAATTTCTCTTTTCAATATGATGACATTTAAGGTAAATGTTCTATTACTATTTTCTCTATTTAAGCTCCATTCTCTGTGCTTGATTGAATTTTTTGTGTGATGCCATAAGAGCATGATTTAGGGAACTTTGTCAATGAATGGTATATGATGCTCGTTGCAGTTAAATTTGTACCCTTAACTTTTTTTTTTTAGCAACATAAAACTGACATTTCCTTTTGGAAAACCAAAGTGTTTGGAAGATATACCAGATGAAGTTATTGCTATTTATATTTCCATATTAAATTGTGGAACAAACAAATATTTAGGGCTAATTACCAGTTTGCAGATGAAAAGGGTGGCTTTTTAAGTGGAGACTTGTTATCAACACATTCAATACTAGTTTTGCTATACATTCTGTTCTGTCCTTGTTATATTTTTTTATCCATTTTTCTTGATTGCAGACAATGACAACATTCATGGCCCCACCACCAGCTGCAACGTTTTTAGCATTTCACCCTCAGGACAACAATATCATAGCTATTGGCATGGAGGACTCTTCTATACAAATTTATAACGTTAGGGTTGATGAGGTATTTGCTTTGATACCTCAAAATTTTAATTTTTTTTTATTGGAGGTAGAAAAGCATGAGTAAACAATTTGAAATATTCCATTTCACAGGTCAAAACAAAGTTAAAAGGTCATCAGAAAAGAATTACAGGCCTTGCCTTCTCTCACTCTCTAAATGTCCTGGTGTCTTCTGGAGCTGACTCTCAGGTAAGAATTATTGGTAATGTAAGTCCTTGTGTGTCTGTTACCGCGGAATAAGCAATTAAGCCCTATTATTTAAGGTCATGGATTTCAGAGAAGTCTAGAGGACTGATGTAGTAACTGGCAGTAACATGGAAAGGCTTGTCTTGTGGCAGTTGGTCTTGAGATCATTTTAGTGACAACGATTTGAGCTTTATCTGGAAACTTTTTTTCTTGGATTTTTTAATTTCATATACCTTTTGTAATGCTTCTGTTATGAGGCTTTCTATATAATAGAATTCTGCGATCTTTTATCCCCTTGTGTATCTGATCGGCTCATATAAAGCAGCTTGTATGATCATCAAGTGTTCAATGTTGGAATTACTCACTCGGATCTGCACGTGTTTTCCATCTACAGTTGTGTGTTTGGAGCACAGATGCTTGGGAGAAGCAAGCTAGTAAATTCTTGCAAATTCCTTCTGGACGAGTTGCACCTTCTCTTGCAGATACGCGTGTTCAATTTCACCTTGACCAGATACATTTGCTTGCCGTTCATGAAACACAGATAGCTATATTTGAAGCACCTAAATTGGAATGCCAAAAGCAGGTTTGGTGTAGTTTCTGGGAATGTTACAGTTGCACTCATTTGTTATTTCATACAATTTATATCATTTCTTTCAAGTGGGAAAGTGTCGCCTGGATTCTAATCACTCGAGATGATGTTATGCATGCATATAGTGAAATGGTGTAGCAAATATTTGTTGATAATTTTTAGTTTTGGGAATTTTGTCTCCCAAGCTCCTGACATTCTTTTCTATGAAACTGTATCCTCTTAATACAGTGGTTCCGTCAAGAAGCAAGCGGTCCAATCACGCATGCTACATATTCCTGTGATAGCCAGTCCATATTTGTTAGCTTTGAAGATGGAAGTGTGGTTGTTCTCACTGCTTCAACACTCAGATTGAGATGCAGAATAAGTTCCACTGCTTATTTACCTCCTAATCCAAGGTTACTGCTTTTTTCCCCTCCATCTTTTTTGGTTTCTTGATTTTTTGAAGATTCTAACTATTTCAATACTCTTGCTTGTTTGCTCTGTCCAATGATGTAATTTTAGCAGCTTAAGAGTATATCCTCTTGTCATTGCTGCACATCCCTCCGAGCCTGATCAATTCGCATTAGGACTAACAGATGGTGGAGTTCATGTGCTTGAACCATTGGAGTCAGAAGGAAAATGGGGGACCTCGCCTCCAGTTGAAAATGGTGCTGGCCCTAGTGCAACTGCTGGCGCTGCTGGTTCTGAACAAGCTCAAAGGTAGCCAGTCATGTGCGCACGGCTTTCAACAAGGACCTTTATTGTCTATGCCTTCCATGCAGTCCCGCTCCCTGGGCCCACCACAATGTGATTTTCAAGGGGAAGCTGCGGAAATTAGTTACTGTAGGTTTAGCATACTTGCATCCAGGATAGAGAGAGTTCGTTTAAGCGCCAGTGGAATCACTTTGCTTCTCAGAAGAGCATGATGTTCTCAGTTGCCCTCATTAGAAATGACCGGAGAAGCAAGGGTTTATGGCTGTACATTTCAAAAGTCAACTAAAAAAAGAAGAGAGAGAAAGGTAAAGAAAAACTGAAGGTGAAGGTCCGACTATAGAATCTGAAAGGTTATTTTTAGGGAGAAACTTGAGTTGGTTTGGCCAGGGGAACTGGTTGTTTTATCTGCCATTTTTATCTAGTTTCAGGGATGGTCATCTAATTTAATTTCATTTTTCTCTAGTTCCGAGCCGAATATATTCGTGGCGTTTGGACTCCTTTGTTATCTCGTTTTAATTATTACAAGTATGTGTTTTCTGCACCTCGTTTTCTCCGACCCTTCTCCATAGTTGATTCTATCAAGAGTTTAGATTCCTGGCTTGGCACGGGCCATCTCCCTTGCTTAATGTTGCCTGCCCAGGCCACCTCTCGTGAAACTTTTTTATATTTGGTCCGCCAAGGATGTGCCGAGCTGGTTTACCTGACGTAGTACGAGGAAATTTAACATGTTCCCAAGGTGTCCAGTAATCAGTCCGATCTCTCCCAGTTCAATTTCGTCCCAGTCTTTTGCTTTTATTTTTTTTTTTTCCTGTCTATTTCAATGCATTATTCAGGCTACAATTATAACCGTCACTTCGTAGTAGTTCCATTGGTGCTTTTGGTGGGAAATTTAGCAAATCAATGTCTCAATGGGCTGGAAGATCTCTAATTATTGTCTTCTGAAAAAGAGAGGGGACCTGTCTGTTAATGTTATGCACCGTCAATAAGAACAATGATCTCGTTCAAGATAAAGAAAGAGGTCGCTGCCAAGTCTCATTAATTTACTCCTGTTCTGGATAAAGCCGGGTGAGTGAGTGGTCAATTCTAAACATCATTTTATGTGGTTGAGATGCTATCATTGTTTGGATTATTTTGGCCCACCTGGAACGTTAGCAGTCCGTAACAATTAAAAAACTAAAAAAAAAACTAAAAGTGCTCACCTAAATACTGTTCAACGTACCAAGAAAAAAAAAACTCTTGAAAATTGTTTAGGAGTAAAATACTCTTTAGATTAGGATAATCTTGGTGTTCTAAAGTACGTGAGTTGGGATATGACGGGTATTTTTATGTTTTAATTGTATTATAAATTTACATCACTACCCTTTAAAGTAATAATTTTTTAGTTTCTACTTGGAGTTATTTTTTTATTTTCATAAAAAATACACGGTAAAATAACCTATCTATCCTTAGAATAATAAAAAAAAAAACTAACTGGCGATGGGGCCTTTTAATGTTGGTGTTCTAAAATTTTATTTTTATAGATAAATTTTATTCTCAAGTTAAATAGAATTGATTTGTTGAATATAGACGGGTGATCATCTTTTTTCTTGGTTTTCTTTTCCGCGGTGTTGCTCTAGTGACCCATATGACTTCTTTTAATGTTGTCATGCACTCTTAGCAAGGTACTCTAGTTGTGGGCATCGTCCATAATGGAATGACAGTGAGTCTCAAATAATCTCTTTTTTTTCCAGGTATGATATTGACTGCTTATTTGTTTTAGTTATTTATTACCATTATTTTTTGTTTGGTTCCTCTGTTATCATTGTCTATGGTTTAAATCAGACTATTACATTACTTCATCTTATTCGGATCCAGCCAAATTAATGACTCAAGTATTATGTTTTTCTTACTTCTTTACAAATAATATCGTTGCCTAAACATCCAAGTTATACGTTAAAAAAATTTAATAGGCTCACGGCGTAGCTTGGGTCACAAGTCTAGTACTTGTCTAAAAGTCAAAATAAAAGGTAATTATTGAGTCCATATAAACCGAGCCTAAGTTCACATAAGTGCAAGTAAAATTGAATAGTGGCCCAAACTTTTCCTTCAAACCCATATAGGACAAACTGTGTTGTAGCTTGTAATGATATTTGTCTTCACCTATGTAAGTAGCACATGTCTAAGACACACTTCTTAAAAAACTCTAAAAATATTGGTGAAGTTTTTGAAGGAAAATCAAATGACCAAGAAGGGAATTTGTCTGTAATATTAGGACATCTATTTTCTTAGCTATTTGCGTTTTCTTTTCTAGAACGGTTACTAATTCTTGGGGAATGATCATTGATTTAAGCATCTATGTATAGCTTTGTGTGAAATCTAGTGAAAACGAATTTTTACCTTGTTGAATAAAATAGAAACGGAAACCTTTTGCTTCAATAACTAAAAATTAGTCGTTCCATAAACTAGTCAAAAAATAAAAAAAATGTAAGTAGTTATCGAATATGTATATATAAAAGAGTACTGCTATTTAACCATACATATCTATTAAACTTAGAGCTTTTACGGAAAAAATGCTTTCTCTCAATGGAGAGTTTTCATTATATAAAAAAAGTACAAGAGTATAAAATCTGTACATACTAATTTCTAGCCTTTAGAATATTGAAACTATCATATACAATTAACCCACAACTAGTATATCTAATAAAGGAAAGATTTACAAACAAAGAAACTAGTTGTAAAAGCTATACAAGGTATAAAATCTGCTGGGCTTTAAATGACCAACTAACTTTCCTTTGACGCACCTCTTAAATTGATGCTGGTAAATCTACAAGAATCAATTTGCTAACAAGAAAATGATGTTGTTGACATGTCATGGCTTTGGTAAAGATATCCATGATTTGTAGATTAGTGGAGATATATGGAAGGGTAATAAATTTGCGGTCAAAGGCCTCCCCAATAGAGTGACAATCAATCTATATATGCTATATATACTTGTGGTCGACGAGTTTGATATTAAATTTGGATGGTGTTAGTGTTATCGATATGTAGTGGAGTAGGGTGAACTTGAGACAAACCAAGCTCTATGAGGAGACCACATAACCAGATGATTTTAGAGTAGGCAACAAACATGGCACGATACTTTATCTCAGTGGAGGACTCGGAGATACAATCATGCTTCTTGCATTCCCAAGAGATAAAAGCATCACCAAGAAATAAACACCATTCGATAGTGAGTTTTCCAGTTCACGGGCAACCAACCCAATCAACATCACAGTAGGCTTGTAACTGGAGTGAAGAGCCACTAGGGAAGAATAAGCCATGACTAAATGTGTCTAGGATGTTTTGAATGATGCAATAAAAAATAGCGAAGTGGAGATGTCAGGGGGTTTGCATGAACTTGTTGATAATGTGAACAATATAAAAGATATCAGACCTGATTATGATGAGTTAGATAAGACTCCTAACCACCTTCCAAAAGAGAGTGAGATCCTTAAGAAGCTCTGATGTGAATCTTATGATCGCGCAATCATGTAACCCACAAAGAATATTGACATAAACCTGGAAAGGCTAATAATCAAATTTAAGTATATAAAATGTGACACAACAACTATATTGAATTAAAGCACCAACACTATTGGAAATAAAACCCCCACCTAACGATTATAAAAAAATCACGAACGAGAAGTATAAAAAAAATGTTATGTAGATAATTATTTTTTGATAAGTTGATTTTCAGTTCATTCAAGAACTAAAGTGTGAGAATCCTCTCAAACACATAATTTCATTTTATTCATCAAAAGTCTAGAATTCCTTTCACATTCCCTTTCAAAAGGGTATTTATACTTCTTAAAATTAAAGAGCTAATGGTCTAAACATGACCAAATAAAATACAAAAGCTTCAATAAAATAAAAACAACAAAAATTAAATCAAAACTAACTAAAGTTATTTATTAGTGCTAGAATCTGTCACTTTGTTTGCATGTGTTTTTTTGACTCCCCATTGCTGCCCTATGTTCTCTTTTAAGGAATCTGAAAGTGCTATCCACTTTGCATGAAGATGCTAATGACAAAGTGGCCTAGCTTTCCATTTTCACTTGTCTGGTAAACATATGCTTTGTTGATGTATTGTGTTAGCAGATTCTAACGTTGAATTGAAAACTTTGTTTTGCCAAATCTTTTATGTTTACTGTTTCTTTTTCTTATTGCCTTATTATTTGTTGAATATCATTGTGTTATTAGAAAAAAGAATCCATGCCAAATAAGAAGTTCATAAATCAAAGGCAACCATATAACAGATCTTATATAGCAGCACTTTCTCACCCCATCTAAAAAAAAATAGAAAGGGTAAAGGAAAAAAAAACAAATCTATTACTGGAAAAAAAAAATTGGACAAGTAGGTAACTCAGTGAATTCTTTTGAGAGAGTGCTAGTTATCTTTGTAAATCCCATGTATTCCATGGAATGAGGAAAATCTTTGCCTATAAAAATCACCACTATAAAACAACCATGTATATATTCAATAATTTACTTAGCACACAAAAAAGCATAATCTCAAACTAACTAACCTCAGAAGATGAGAATCGCTTCTCATTGAAACTATTATAGAATCTATCAGCCGTTACTTGATATTAAGTTTTATTAACACTGTTCCTATCTTCCATTGCATGATTCCTAAATAAAAATTGCATAGTACAACCTAATTAAGGCTTTTGATAATAATAATTCAATTTTCTACTCTTAATAGTAAAAAATTAGCACTTTCAATAACAAAGATGATAAATTAGGGTTTTTGATAGCACTTGATGAAGAGGAGTTCATGGACATAGTCAATGTGGTAACCGTATAATCTGACGAAGTCTTTGAAGTAGTTGGGGATGGTGAGGATGAAGAGAGAAGTGGATTAAAAGTTAGGGTTTGAGAGTGAGAATTTATGTGATGCATTTCAATATAGATTTCAAATATGTTAGGCTTAAAGCCTAACAAGAGAAATAAAAGAATAAATCAAAAGAGAAAGAAAAGAATAAATAAGAAGAAATGAATGTATTTATGTTATGTTATTACTTGCCCCTCATGAAAATTCTTACAATGCTTATATACACAAACTATTTATTCTTCTAACAAACTAACTAATTCTCCCGCCAATCTTAACTACTTCTTGATTATTCTAACTACTTTTTTAACTGTTAACTGCCATATTCAATATATGAATTATTTATAAATAGTTCCTGCTAATCTTGTTGAATCCAACTTATAATAATAACCTTTACTTTTCATATAAATTGTAATAAAATGCCTCCCCTTTTATTGAATTTGGTGGAAGAGATGAATGTAATTCCTTTGAGAGATGAAGGATGGTTGATGTTTACTGAGTGAACTTAGAGGCTGAACATTTTTTTTGGAGTGAATTAGATCAATGATTGAAATTAGGTTGGGGTAGAGGGAGAACAATAAAACATAAAGAAATGTAGGTTGGCGGGAAATTAACGGTTAGATCCTAGGGTATGATGCCATTAAATGAGAGGTGTTTGTCAGGAATGAATAAAATAAATAAAATATGAAAAAGTCTTAATATGCATTGTTATCAAACTTATATATTTAAAAAATATAATTCAATTTTTTTTTTACTTTAGTTTATATCGAGTGTTGAAATTAATAATATTAAAATAAACCTAGTTATAAAACCAGGATTGACTTGATACATTGATTTGGGGTCTGAATTGGTCCGAGTTTAAGAAAAAATAAAGGAAGGATTGACTTAACTTAGCCAGTCAAAAATTCAGGTCAACTCAAGATAAAATATTGGTAAAAAATCCATTGATTTAAAAAAGAATTAAAAATTTTAGGTTAGCCGATTTGACCTTCCCGACCCATAACCTGAACCTTGTATTGGTTGACTCCCGAGTCAGGTTTTAAAACTGTAATAATAACTATTTTTATCTATATATTTACTCGGGTGAACCCGTGTTGACCCTCCCAACCTATGACCAGGGCCTTGCGCTGATTGACCCCCCGAGTCAGGTTTTAAAACTAAGATAGTAATAACTTTTATTCTTATATTGACCCAAGTCAATCCGAGTTGACTCACCAGTTCCGTGACCAAGACTTTGTCCTAGGTTGATCCTTGAATCAAGTATTAAAACTATGATAGGCTTTGCCCTAGATCGAATTTCAAATCAGGTTTTAAAACTATTATAATAATTGTTTTTATTTTTACACTAACTCGGGTTAACCTGACCCATTACCTGGGCTTCGATCAGTGATCCGGGCTTTGCTCTGGATTGACCTCTGAGTTAAGTTTTAAAACTATGATAATAGTTATTTTTATTTTTACATGTCTTAGTTGGATAATTTTGGAATTGAAAGTTTTTTACAATGATATTTTAGGAATAAAAATAATAAATATTGTCTTTGAAGACTTTTCCCCTCAATACCTCCTGTTTTGGAAGTACAGAAATTCACTCCAAAATTATCCTAGAGACAAATTTATTTTTACGTCTTTGTCTTTGTTTCTTTAACCAAACATATTTTTGTCTATACTGTCGTCGTCTATTCTGTCCTAGGATAGTAACCAAACACTACCTTATAGATCTATAATGATTGTGACATTAATAGTGATGCTGATACAAGATACTATGATATTTTGGTAGGATTCATTTGAAGGTTTGATTATATTGGTTTTTAACATATTAATATATTAATTGTTACATTAAAAAAATATTTGTTCTTTTTTGGTATAGTTTGGTCTATTTGAAATGCTCACAATAACTTGATTTTTAATGAGAAAAAAACACGTTTGGATGATTTGTATTATTTCCTTTTTCATCGAGTTGCTAGTTGGATGAAATACAATGATGTGAATTTCTACCATAGTGGGTCAAACTTATTTTGTTCTTTAGATGGTTTCCTTGTGTGGACTATTAGAACAAATAAAAGAAATGATTCATCTTGGATACATCTGGCTATAGGTATGCTGAAGTGAAATGTTGATGCGTCATCAAATGACAAACCAAGACCTTTAGGAATTGGTGGTTTTCTCAAAGATCATGAAGGTGAATTTCTTCTATTGTTTTTGTTCCAAAAGTAATATGGATTCTAATGAAGCTGATGTAATGGCAATTAGAAAAACTATACTTTTGAGTATTGATTTTGCTATGTTCTTACAAATTAATGGGTTGTGGAGTCAGACTTTTACATTGCAATAACTTGAATTAAAAAAAAAATACTATGCGACTTTAACATCTTCTAACATAATTCAATAATATTTTTAATGCATGCAATAGATTTTATTCTGTGCTTTAATCATGTCTATAAAGAAAAGAAATCATTTGTCCAAACAAGGAGTTTTTAGAGAAAATGACTTAGTTGCTTGGTTAGAACTTCTTTTTATAAGTATCTTTTTACTTGATTCAATTGTGAATTTAGTTTTGTTGGATAGTTCATGTCCTTTTTAAACTTTTATGTGCTTTTCTTTGTTAAGCCATGTATTTAATTACTATAACAATTAATTTAATAAATTTATCGTATTAAAAAATAAAGAATGTTGATATGGTAGCTAATATATATCGACTTTATTGTTATGCTAATTATCATTCTATTGTGAATAAATCCATCATTGTGAATTCTCATGCGTAAATATTATTGTAGCATTTTATACCTACAATGGTAATCATTTCCTAACTAACCATGATTACTCAATAAAACACAACGGTAAAATATATTTGAAAAACAAACAGATAATCCTTGGGGTACTTAATTTTCTTACCAATGTGATATTTGTTATAGAAAAGAAAGTTTTCAAATCATAGAATGTGAATTTGATCACATTTAATGATGTAATTAAATATAATTATTATAAAATGCATCAGCCAATCATTAACCATATATTATCTTATTATTTAACAAAAGAATTAAATAAATCTAGCATTATCAAACACAAATTAACATTTCAGAAAAAAAAACCATAACACATGCCTTATATCAATGGATCATATATATATATATGTATATATATATATATATACCCTCAAATCAAATCACATCTCACATCCTTTGATAAATGACGTATAAGGCAAATCCTATCAGAGGAAGAGGGTGGCATATACTTTTTGAAAAAGATTTCAAACTCATAACTTAATTAAAACGAAAAAGAAATCTTCCCCTCCCTCTTAATCCGTTAAGTGCAAGATAATTAATAATAATAAAAAAAACCCAGCGTTACAAGAAATTGCTTTTTCAAAAACGAAAAATCAAATTCATCAAACGCAGCGTTTTTTTCAAAGCCCGCCTTTGTTGCCTCTAATAAATAACACAAGCACGCACGAATAGAGAAAAAAAATAAATAAAGAAAGAAAGAAACAGCTCTCAAAGAGAGGAAAAAGAGAGGAATCTTTCTTTCACCACAGTGTCAATCTCTTCTTGGATATACACAGTAGCCATCATCACCACAGATCTCTCATTTCCACCTCCAGAGAAATCTCTTCAAAGGTACTGTCTTTTCCTTTTTTTTTTTAATCTGATTTTGACTGATCAAGAAAGGTTATATGATAAACACTCCAGTTGTAGTTTTATTGATAAGGATGTAGTTTAGGGTTGTTTGATATGAACACTAGCTAAAAAGATTTAAGACTTCGATTATTTTTTCTTTTTTTATGTTAAAGGTACTGAGTTAGTTGTTGCTTAAAGAGAAAATGGCACTACGTAAAGCAATTGGGGCTGTAAAAGATCAAACAAGTATAAGTATAGCGAAAGTGGCAGCGAATGCATCACCAGAACTTGAGGTTTTGGTTATTAAAGCTACTAGTCATGATGAGGATCCTGCTGATGAGAAGTATTACACGGAGATTATAAGTCTTATTTCGAGTTCAAGTGGTTATGTGAATGCTTGTGTGGCTACTATATCGAAAAGGATACGTAAAACCCGTGATTGGATTGTGGCTTTAAAGGCTTTGATGCTTGTTCATAGGGTTTTGATTGATGGACACCCTTTATTTGAGGAGGAGATATTGTACGCCACGAGGAGAGGGATGCGTGTTTTGAATATGTCGGGTTTTAGAGACGAGGCGCATCCGAACTCATGGGATCATACGGGTTTTGTGAGGTTTTACGCAATGTATCTTGATGAGAAGGTTGAGTTTGCTGTTTTTGAGAGGAAAGTGAGAGAGGACGAGAGAAAATTTGATGAGGGTGATGATGAGTTTGGACGTAGAGAGAATAGGAATGATTATGAGTATGGGATGCCTAGGAGATCGAGGTCTTATGGAGATTTGAATGGTGATATGGTTAAGCGAGAACAGAAGAAGGAGGTAACGCCAATTAGGGAAATGAAGCCGGAGAGGCTCTTAGGCATACTGGGCCAGCAGTTGAGGATCCTTGATAGAGTTTTGGCTTGTAGACCAACAGGAATGGCCAAGAATGATAGATTGGTGCTTGTAGCCCTTTACCAGATGGCGAAGGAGAGTTTTGGGCTATACACTGAGATTTGTGAGGCATTGGGGGTATTGTTGGATAGATTTACTGAGATGGAGTATGCATATTGTCTTAAAGGTTTTGATATTTATGCTGGTGCAGCCAAGATAATTGATGAGCTGGTGATGTTTTATGGCTGGTGCAAGGATATGGGAATTGGAAGATCATCCGAGTACCCTGAAGTGAAGAAGATTACTGAAAATCTTTTGGGGACCCTTGGGGTGTTCTTGCAAGAAATGACGAATAGGCGAACTAAGAATCCTGAGAGAAGTATAGGGGAGAACGTTCCGGCTAAGCGAGAACAAGAACCCGAAATGAATGAGGTCAAGGCTCTTCCTCCACCAGAGAGTTATACACCTCCACCCCCTCCTGAGCTGCAGCCTAAGCCACAGCCTCAACAGGTGACAGAAGATTTCATAAATCTAAAGGATGATGGCATTTCGGCAGATGAGCAGGGCAAAAAATTGGATTTGGCTTTGTTCTCTGGACCCCCAACTACAAATACAAATGGTGCGTGGGTAGCATTCTCATCAGATGGAGAGCCTGAGGTAACTTCAGCACGGCAGACCCCATCTGCTCAGAGTGGTCAAGCAGATTGGGAAATGACATTAGTGGAATCTGCCAGCAATCTATGGAAACAGAAAGCTACTTTAGGAGGTTGTTTTGATCCTTTGCTGTTGAATGGAATGTATGATCAGGGGCTAGTAAGGCAACATGTAAGCACATGGCAACTGACTGGCGGTAGTGCAAGTAGTGTGGCATTGCCTGGTGTGGGCAAGAGTGCAACACCAGTTTTGGCATTGCCTGCTCCTGATGAGACAATACAGCCGGTCGGAAACCAGGATCCATTTGCTGCTTCCCTTGCAGTTCCACCTCCTTCCTATGTGCAGATAGCAGACATGGAGATGAAGCACCATTTGCTAGCAAGTGAACAGAAGCTCTGGCAACATTACGGAAGGGATGGGATGCACGGTCAAGTGAGTTTGACCAAGATTAATGGTGCCTCTGGTTTCTATGGCTCTAATCCTCATCCAATGACGATGCCTTATGGGATGTCACGGTCAATGGCATGGGGAATCAGGGAGGGTACTACTATCCGTCCTATTAAGTCGCTTGTCTCGATGAATTGCTTGCATTTCCTATGATGCACATTACTATCATACTTTTTTCCCTGATCTGCATTACTCTGTGAAGATTTTTTGCAAGTAAATAATGCTGGCCATTGTGATTCTTTTATGTAATTAGTAATTAGTTGCATCGCAGGGAGAGACAAGATTCTGAAAGTGTAATATTACAATCAATATGGACATTATTTATTTCCTCCTTTTGCCATCGAATTTTCAGACAGAAATGAAACCATCAGTCGTACGTGTCTTCTTATGTCTCTCGGTAGCTTACATTGTTGTTCAAGTTCTTTCAGGAGGCATGCCTCTAAATTTCTTGTAGAAGGCAACCCCGTCTGAATTTGGGAGTTACAGAACCTCTACTTCATGCCTTGATTTTCCACTCTAACGTTTCAAACTGATGAAAATTTCCTTACAGGGAGAACTTGAACTTTATGTCTGAACATGTCAACTATGACTAGCATGAAAGGGGCATTGAGTTCACATTGATTCTCTCGATTTATGGTCGTCGTCACCATTGAGTCCTAAGCGTCAAGGACTGGTTGCCGGTCCAATTAGCCTGTCATGATCATGACCACGCCCTTCATGCTGCTTTTGGTATTAAGATATTATTTATTATGCTCCGTAATGGCCTACAAGATGGGTTTTATTTAATTTTCCTTTACTACTAGAAACTAATCAAAATGAAGCAAACACGATTTATGCAGTCTTATTTACTTCTTAAGCACGACTCCTCTAATTATTATTAAGATATTGAAAATGGCCTTGAGTTTGTGAATTTGATTTTGCCAAATAACTAAGCTGAGTTGAATCGAGATTCTTTCATTAAGAACCAAAACTATTGAAGGTATTTTGTTTCTTTACTTGTGAAGATATGCTGTTTCATAGAGAAAGGATACTAAAGTCTATTAACCTTTTGAATTGTCATTAGAGGTAATGTTGAGTTAATTTTCCTACCAATTAGGGAAGAACTAAACAGCACTCAAAAGGAAAATGCAGCAGTTGATAGCTGTCTCTCCTTTGTTCCGATGAGCTTTTTCATGCATGATTGTTGATAAAAAAATAGGTGAAAGAACTTAAGGGGTGTAGTTTAACTGGTTAGGTTTTAAATTTATTTTCTAGAGATCACCAGTTCGAGTCCTACAAATCTCAGGGTCACTAGAGGCTTACATGGTCGTTAACTTTAAAACTCATAGAATTAGTCGAGGTGTACACAAGTTACCGAACAACTATATTAATTAAAAAAAAAAAGGTGAAAGGCAACCTTGGCCTACTTCTTAAGCCAGAACCTGATGGATCATGTTATGGTCATCACTGTGACATGGTGAAGCTATGTGCCTTGGCCTTGGAACATGGCATGGGGACGATAGAGGTCATATGATCAAAGTCCCAATCTGTGAAACTTCCATGATCGAACTAAAACAGCTCTTGGATCACTTACGAGTACGGTTTGCTGTGGGTTTCGAATGAATTTGTGTCAGTCATTTAAGATGGGCAACAACAAGTCACAAACAAAGCAAAAAATGAGAAAGATGAGCCATTCACAATCGGTAGCAAAAAAGCTGCCAGCCTATATCTGAGGCGATGCCTCAACATTTTTATGTACAAGCGAGAAATTTCCCATTAGCGATTGCCTTATAGTTTTTATTTTATTTTATTGAGATTATTGATACATTGGTTAAAGCACGGCTAAAACCTTGTTTTTATAAATTAATTTTTTATATATGTTTTTGAATCATTTTAATATATTAATATCAAAAATAATTTTTTTAAAATAAAATAATTTTATTTTAATATATTTTCAAATAAAATAAACCTAAAAAAAAACATCTGTTATATTTCCTTCCTCTAAAGCGAGTCCTCTGCCTTGCTTTTCAAAAATACCAATACGAACGAACGAACTGCTATATTACTGCGTATTCCTACCGAAACTCACATATTCTATACTGTGGGAATTCTTAACATGAGCTACAACATCATTATCAGCCCTCGCAGTGATTTTCTCTACACCAGGCAATTTTACCAGAAGCTATTCAACTGGAAGTGTTTAAATGGACCGGTGGATCCCTCTGCTCATTCTGATTTCAAATCACCAAAAGGAATCCATGTCAATTTTCAGATTTGAATCTGCAATCAGGGTAACTTGACCTGGATATGGTCCTCAATTGGCAATTATCACCCTATGAAATGGGCATCACTATCACTTCAAAGAGAAACATTGCTAATATGGATGGCATGCTCAGTTAATTATCAGAAAATGGCTGGGAGTCTATGCACAGATGCACCAATTTTCTTACTGCAATGACATCTTCATTCTCTGGATTCAACCCTGGCGAGTTAGCTAGAGCATCCTTACTTTGAGAACTAGACAAGCGACTGCATTCATGTAATTGAACACGGAGTATCAAAATTGAGAAGCACTTACTTTAGTGGGTTTGCATCTAATTGCAGCAACAACCATGATGATTGAATTTTCCAAAAAAAAAAAAAAGGAAAGTCAAGCTAAAAAAAAGAGAAAAAATTTGCAGAGAGGTTTTCGATAATTTGGTGTGAATTTAAGTGGGCATGCTTTGGATTTTCAAATTATCTTGTATTATTGGAGAATTTTGCTGCAAAGAGAGAAATGAACAGAGAAGAGGAAATTAGGGTTTGTAGAGCGGTCAAGATTGGAAATTGAAAGCTGGGTGCTAATAACTAATCTTAACAAAGAACTCAGTGAAGGGAAAGGGAATGAGAATTATAAGAATTGGGAAGGAAGAAAGAGTTTCTGCAGTGTACAAAAATGTTATTTCATTCAAAAACTGAATCTTCTTTACATCATTGTTTTATTTATATTTTATATTACTACTCTAACTAACTAACTAACTGATTCTAACTAATTTTATTACAATCTTTAACAATTTTTATTATCATGTGTTAAATGCTTTCTTATTCCAACTAACTATAACAATTTTTCTCGCCATTCTTCTTGCTTTTATTATTTCTCTGCATTATTTCCAGCTCGCGTTACACATGTTATATATTGCTGTAACAATGCCTTTCCTTTGTAAACATTATTGTCCTAAAAAATGCATGTCAAAATCTAGAAATAACAACCCCTTTTCTTTATAATCCTTTATTCCAAGATCGCCACAAGATTTATCTTCATCTTGCCTGAGTCATTAATTACTGGAACTGCTGAAGATACTACTGCATTAAGGAAACATGGAATATTGGGTGTACATTGGTTGTTGCTGGTCACTACAGCTACCAAAGTAATGTGGATTCAACTTCATATATCTTCTTAAAGCTACTGTTGTTTTTCTACAAGGTTGTAGCCTTAAATACGCTCATTCTCCAATAATGAATGTTTTTTCTGTCTTTTTTTTTTATCTGCCATTTGCTTCATCGTGTTTCTTGCCATCTTTAATTGCCTTCGCAACTCCTAATTCATTTCATTCCTCTTTTGTAATAATTCCCTAAGTGCAGCTACGGTTACAATCTCTGGTATTGTTACTTCTGTAATTGGTGGTGAATTACAGGTTAGCTTTTGGAACACTGGATATGATCACCAGTTCTACTTAAAAATAATTAAAATTATATACAAAGAATTTAAAACAACTACTCGGCCCTGCAAGATTGAAGTGATGAGCAAAGATTATCCATAAGAATAGCCCAACCCAGATACATGGGAAACAACATCACTAGTGGCTGGATGGGATCCATTCTGTGACAGTCTTAACCATTGTGATGTGCTAACGACCACACCTACAACCAATCAAATACATTTTCTCCAGTGGTGTAGTGGTTTTGGAGGAATTTTGATCATGTTTTTTTTTCATCATTTATAATAATAAAAGTTCCTGTGATCATATAAATGATGAATAAAAAAGCTGGATGTTGAGAATTAAATAGCAATCTGGGTGATTAAAAAACTATCTTAATCCACAAACCTATAGTTGGTAAATCCAATCTAGTTTGGTGGGTTAATTTAAAAAATCCAGGGCTTCAAAGTTTGATTCAAATTAAATTTTAAATTGAATTAGATAAAACATTAAACTAGTAAAATTTAACTAACCCGACTGAGTTTTTAACAAGCCAATTGACCTCATTAAATTCAAGTAAATCAACATCAATAATTATAAAAATAAAAAAAATAAAGTATTATCATTTTAATTAAAATGATTGACTGAAGTTGCAATAGTGACCTTAATGCAATAACCCTTTTTTTCTAGTCAATATTTAAGTCACGTTTACCAACTATATATGCACAAAACTAATGGCTAGATCACTCCAGCTCCATTAGTAAAGGCTACGAGGCGCATGACATCCCCAAAGTTTGACAAGATTATCATTTTAATCCTAAAATTTTATGTTCGTTAAAATATAACGCTGTATTTAAAACTTATTTCATATAAAATATTCAAAAAATCACCTATTATTCTATAACCATTATTTATATATTTTTATTTACAATTGCGCATCATGCTATTTTTTTTTATTAATACCTCCGTGCTTAAAATCCTAATTCTACCCCTGTCGATAGTCTGTCTAAATAAATCTCCTCCTGTCAGCTGAACAACCCGTTGGGTGATCAAACATCTTAATCATCCATTCCCATCGACTAGCTAGCCCACCACAGCTGATCTTTACGTGTCACCTCAAACAGCAATTGCCATGCACGCACAAATTGCCCATATGCAAAGCATTCCACAGCATCCACACATACAATCGTCAAGTCGTATTCCACTATACACTTCAATTGGATAAAACTATAAAATAATTAAAATGTATGGCTTACCTTCCTGCGTTAATCTCATGTGCTATATGCCGTAGACATGAATCACAAAAATTGAATAAATAGGCCCACAGACTGACCACACCACTTCAATTAATAACACCCATTTTCTCTCTTTCTGCTCTTGAATTTTTTCTACCAACATAATCTTCCCCTCATATTCCTTTCAAGATTTGAAGTTAAAGATCAGGATCTTAATTTATCCTCGTAGATTGTTGCTAGCTGTTGCTTAAAGATGATAGTGGATGAGAAATTTTGTTTCCAAGAGGCAACGAACCTTACAGTTCATAAGACCTCTGTGTTCTTCCCAGGAGATGGTTTCATCGTCTATGATCCCAACAGGGAAATCATCTTTCGGTTTGATTCTTATGGCCCTGATTCTGAGCCTAAAGATGAGCTTGTTCTCATGGATGCCGGTGGCAAGGGCCTCCTCACCCTTCGTCGAAAGGTTAGCTGCTGCTTGTTTTTTTTTTTGGTCTTTCAAGCTTCGCTTTGGAAAATTAGTTCCATACTTCAAGGTTCAACTACTGTGACATTTAATCTCTTTGAAATGATAGACGATACTACTTTAGTTAATAGAAAAACCTGACAGTTCTTCCGGCATTTATTGAACCTGTAGGAGTAAATTATCTTTTAGTCCATGGGTTTTTAATGTAATTATAAATTAGCTCTTTTTCTGAAAACTCTATAATTTAATCCCTCGATTCTTGTTGACTGTTGCCCAATTAAAATTATACTTTAGTTTTCTTAAATTCCAAATGTAATACCAACGTAGTGTGAGGATTTAGATCAAAGAAAAAAAAAGAATACATGTTTTAACAAGTCA
>Ga0325405_1001314_pt1 | contig 25091 bp, 16 predicted proteins | sample PopdelMetagenome_21_FD_205663 | JGI IMG/M metagenome (GOLD analysis project Ga0325405, IMG submission 205663) | Populus deltoides microbial communities from Bellville, Georgia, United States - Xylem-Control-R2 | ecosystem: Host-associated > Plants > Phyllosphere > Stem > Wood/Secondary xylem...
CATCGTCAATTATAGCTGACAATGGGATTGTTGGAAGTCAGTTGAGGGAATTGAGGGTGCTGAAATGAGGATATTGAAATGAAATGTCAGGTCATCAATATATGAGAATTCTTGGGTTGTAACTTATGATGAATGGATTCTGTCTATTATTTGTAATTTGGATGAATGGATTCTGTCTATTATTTTCTGATTGGATAATAATATAGAAGACGAGTTGTTAAGTATTATGTTATTTTTTTTAACAAAAAATTAATTATAATTATAAAATGTTTGGATTCATTACAGGGCTGATTTGAATTGATTCTTGAATTTTTATTTGAAGCATGAATTTTTTTAATGTATTTTAAAATTCCTTACGATTTTATGATTTTACGATCCGTTTTTACAATCAGAGTTTGTTTTGCATTTTTCGTGCCGTGTTAAAATTGTGATTTTAACAACCTTGGCCACTGCCAAAACATCCCAACAAGCCTGGCAAAAACTCCACACACTATACGCTAGTCGGTCCAGAACTAGAGTTATGCAGTTCAAGGAGGAGCTTACTCTAATTCAACGAGGAAACAGAACAATCACCGACTATCTACATACAGTCAAAACACTGGCAGATGAAATTGCCATCATCGATCAACCACTCTCGGATGACGATCTCACGCTCCACATTCTTCATTGATTAGGGGCCGACTTTAGGGAGATTGTTGCTCCCATTCGCACACGGGAAAAATCACTGACTATTGAAGAATTACATGATCTGCTAATCGGCCATGAAACCTATCTGTGTCGCCTAGAAGCCGCCACTCAACAGCTCGTGATCTCTGCAAATTATACAAACCGCACAAAACAGAGTTTCTCTCCCCACAGTAGTTACTCTCCCAGGCGGTTTAACAAAAACATTGGTCAATCCCGCTCCCCAATTAAAACCCATAAAAATCGCTGGGTCTCACAAGGGCAGTCTCCAACTTATTCCCCAGACAACCGTTAGGCCTCTTATGGATCAAATCAGCCCAGCAGGACAAATCGTCATTATCAGCCCCGATGTCAAATATGTGATAATTTGGGACATATCGCAAAGACCTACTCCAAATTAAATTCCAACACTACTACAATAAATTGCACTCAGACATCAAATGCCATGGACAAACCTTGGCTGCTTGACTCAAGAGCTTCTCACACCATTACGAGTGATTTTGCAAATCTCACCACACACTCAGAATATGATGGCATTGATGAAGTAACTTTAGGTGACGGCTCAGGTTTGAAAATTTCTCACACTAGGTCCTTATCCTTAAAATTTCCCAAGAAAATTTTTCGTTTTCCTGATACACTATGTGTCCCATATCTCTGCAAAAATTTAATCCCAGTTCATCATCTCACAAAACACAATGATGTTTTTGTTGAGCTTCACCCTCTCTATTTTTTTGTGAAGGACAAATACACAGGGATGATTCTACTAAGAGGAATGTAGCAATGGAGTGTACACCTTCCCGAAACCCATGGTGCCGTCCTCTCCAAAAGTCCTTGCCTATGTGGGATTAGTCATTATACCACCGCCCCTCATACCCCACAACAAAATGGTGTCGCTGAACGTCGCCACCGTCATCTTGTTGAAACAGGTCTCACATTACTTCATGATGCCAACCTTGATCTTTCCTACTGGCCCCATGCATTTCACACCGCCTCCTACCTTATCAACCGCCACCCCACCCCGCTCCTACAGAATCTTTCCCCTTATGAATATCTTTTTGGTCAGCTTCCAAACTACCTTAAACTACGGAAATTTAGGTGTCTCTGTTATCCTCTCACTCGTTCATACAATACCAACAAACTCCAACCCAAGTCTCATCCTTGTGTTTTTCTAGGATATTCTCAAACTCAAAATGTATACAAATGCATGGTTACTACCACAAATTGACTGTTTCTCTCCCGTCATGTACTCTTCGATGAAAATCGTCATGTCCCTCCCATTCCACCTGATGTGCCCTCACATTCCCTACCCACCTCTGTCTCATCACCTTTTGTTCCCGTTCCATGTTCACCATCAGTCAGTATGCCTTCACACCAGTCTTCATCATCAACACAGGAAGGTGACACCACCATTGCTGCTTCTTCCTCAGGTAATATCTTTGTCTCTCAATCTCCTTTACCTCAGTTACCTTCCACATGCAACCCATTATCCTCTGATCTGCTCTCCTCTTAACCCATCAACCTTACTTCACCAAATCCATCTGCTCCCATTACATCATCATCCCGTGTTCACCCCATGATCACCAGATCCATGCACAATATCTTTAAATCAAAACAACTTAATCTGGTCACTAAACATCCCCTGCCTGAAACCGTTGAACTCTTTAATGTTACTCAAGCTCTTTCAAACCCACAGTGGCGCACAACCATGTCCTCTGAACTTACAGCCTTAATGCGCCATGACACTTGGGAATTAGTTCCTTGTTCTGCTTTTATCAAACCAGTGGGGTGCAAATGGGTGTCTCGGGTGAAACGTCATCCTGATGGGTCCATTGACAGATTCAAAGCTCGCTTTGTTGCTAAAGGTTATAACCAACGGCCTGGCTTGGATTACACGAACACATTCAGTCCTGTGGTCAAGCCTGCAACCATCCGTTTTATCCTAACCATTGTTGTTATGCATGGCTGGAATTTATGACAGATGGATGTTCACAACGCCTTCTTACATGGTGATCTCTCCGAAACAGTCTTCATGCTTCAACCACCTGGGTTCAAAGATTCATCAAAACCTCATCATGCGCGTCGCTTAAAGAAAGCTATTTATGGCCTGAAACAAGCTCCTAGAGCTTGGTTCACAGTGCTCACAGCTGCTATCACTCAGCTAAATTTCCTTCAATCCAAGGCGGATCCATCCCTGTTCATTTATTCCACTAAAGCTCACAAATGTTACTTATTGGTTTATGTTGATGATTTGGTTATCACAGGAAACAATCCAACATTCATCGACACTGTAATCCGGCATCTTAGCAACTGGTTTCACCTCAAAGACTTGGGTAATCTGCATTTCTTCCTGGGTGTTGAGGTGATCCAAACTCATGCTGGTTTGTTCCTAACACAGCATAAGTACATTCATGATCTTTTATCTCATACAAATATGGTGGGTGCTAAAGACGTCTCCACTCCACTCTCCATTAGCCAATCACTTCTACTGCAAGACAGCACAGCACCCACGGATTGCTCTCAGTTTCGCAGCATTATTGGGAGTCTTCAATATCTCTCCTTTACACGTCCTGATATTTGTTTTGTTGTCAACAAACTCTCCCAATTCATGCACAGGCCATCTCAAAACCACTAGAGTGCAACAAAACATCTCCTGCGTTACCTGAAAAAGACCATTTTCCATGGTATTCAAATCTCAAAAACTGGTGCTACTGCTCTTAATACTTTCTCAGATGCTGACTGGGCTGGAAACCTAGATGACAGATCCTCCACCTCTGCATATATATGTTTTCTTGGGGATACGCCTATCTCTTGGAAGTCCAACAAACAACGAGCAATTGCTCGCTCTTCTGCAGAAGCTGAATACCGTGCTTTGGCAAATGCTGCTTCTGAAACTCAGTGGTTGCAAATCCTATTCACCGAGCTTGGTCTATCCCTTCCACAGCCTCCTATGTTGCTATGCGATAATCTTGGTGCCACACAACTGACCTTCAATCCTGTCAAACACACTCGCATGAAGCATATTCAGATTGATCTTCATTTTGTGCGTGATCTGGTCAGCCAAGGATGTCTTCAAGTACGCCATGTGCATACACATGATCAGCTAGCTGACTTACTTACCAAGCCTCTATCCCAGCAACGCACACGGTATCTATGTAATAAGATTGGTCTGCTTGATGGCAGCCCAATCTTGAGGGGGCGTATAAAGGATACTGCTAATCCTGGCAACTCAAGAGAAGCAGTCACCGACACTCCTGCGGTTAACACCTGATACAATTCTGTTTAGTGTAATTCTATCTAAAGACAAAGTCTAGCTTTATACAAATCCTTGTCATAAAAGGACTTCTACACACAGTGAATAATTAATGTATATAAATATGCATGATACATGCACAGTGAAATAACAGGCGAGAGAGTTAATTATGTGCATATCAGTTTCATATTCTTCGTTGTCACCTATTTTGATTTTCTCATCAAGCAATATAAATACTTCTCGATGGATGTTGACAATCTAAATACATACTCATGCATATAGGCTTTTTATCAATCCCTGGTAGCATCTATAAAAGAAAATTATTTACTCTCTAATTTTTGTCCCATGGGTTGTTTGTCTTGTTGTGAATATTTTGATATTTTCAATCATTGGTAATCATATGGAATTGCAATGTTTATGTTGAAGTCATAGAGGGACAGAAAAAAAAAGATAGTTAACACAATTAATGACTGGCTGTCTAGGTTGAATAGCTAGAAAAGAAAACAAATTGTTTATAAAATTATCAAAAATATCAAAGTTTTTTTGTTTACAGTAGCAACAAATCTATAAATACTAGAAAAATTCTAAGTAAAATAAATCTTCTCCCTTTCGAACTACCATCATAAATATTACATAATAAACCATTAAAAGAAAAACACTAATTATATGAGAGATATTATAGTTCTAGTTCTTGCATCATTCTCTTCGTATTGGAAGAAATCTATCATCAAGCTAAAACAATTCTTGCCTCGATCTCGTGGATATCCAATTAAGGTTCTCTCCTTTTATTTATTCACTTCAATTGTATAATAAACAATTCTAAATATCAGTTTCAATCCCTTCATATTAATGTTTTGTATAAGAAACATTAATTATCAAATTATTTCTCTTTATTTGACTTCTAAAGTAATGAATTGCAACCTCAAGCTTGCTTTATCAATACGTGTTGTATTTGTGTAGTCCTTGAACAAATCTATCTTTGTGATACTAGAAAACTAGTAATCAAAAGGATTACTGTCATCTGAATTTATAATTTTGTTTATTTTAGAAACTTCCATGTTCTTTTTATACTCTAATTTTAGCTTGTCAATGAGGACATCATTATTACCTTTTGATTGAGTTGGTTTAGCATCCTTTGCAACCCCAATTTATCTTGGTTTTGATCACGACCATAAAATTGATTTTTACTTACAGAATTTTTTGTTGGCGATTAAGCTATCTTTTTTTGTCGGTATATAAATCACTAATAGATTCAGCGATAAAAACCCATCGTTAATGAGCTTCTCATTAGTGATATCAGGTCCATCGATAATTTTGCTGGTGAAGTTACTTACCGACAAAACACTAATAGAATATTTGGGCAAAAAAAAAAAAATTTGGCAACAATTTTTATATCAATGAATCCATTGGTAAGTATTACTGACGGATCAACAAAGGAATACTATTAGTAATGGATTGTGTATCACCAACATTAAAATTCTATCGGTTAATTCATCGGTGTATATCAATACAATTCACAATTCTATGTAATTCTCCTAGGAAAATGGTTTCCATTATCAATACAATTCACAATTCTATGTAATTCGTCAGTAATTTCGTTGGTTTTAGGCAAATTTCTGGTAGTGCACTAACAAAATTTTTATGTACGTCGGTGATTCCATCGGTATTTCAGTAATTTGTTTTTTTAATACATGCTTATTTGGATTAAATAATTTGACATTGAAGAACATTAAACAAAAAAAATTAATTGAAGAACACACTTTATATTATTAATTTAACTGTAAAATCAATTACAAATATCTTTATATATTAGAAAGAAGTTGAAGCTGCAGGTGGAGGTGGGGAGGGGAAAGGGAAGAAAATCTCTTAAAGGTTCAAGGCATCTCCATGGGAAGAGAAAAAAAGAAAGCCAAAGGAAAAATTAAAAAAATTGGTTTTCCTTATTTTTATAGCTCCAATGAGATAGCTATATTTGAGAGACAAAATAGCATTTCTATGTTAGAGAGTTATTCCTACATATTGATCAAAAGAGCCAAAAGTTTATTTAATATATTTTTATGCAAAAAAGGGGTTTTGATTGGAGTTGTATTAGTTAGTTACAATTAATAAATAGTTGAATCAATATCAAATATATTAAAATACAATTGACTTTTGTAAATGGTTTTTTTTTTCATTAGAGTGCATATAAAAAAAATATCATATTTACATTATTCAAAAAGTCATATTATTAATTTGGCTCTTTTAAATAATTTCTTTCCTTGGAGATGCTCTCATAAGGGAGAGGATAATGAGTCGACATGTATGTCATCATCTTCTCCTATTGCTTCCTACTTCATTCTTCATACTACACTTCTAGTTGGGCCCTAAGATTTGCCGTCACAGCAATAATTTGTTCTTAAACCAACTCTTGATTTACTGTTGATGGCTGGCTCAAGCTAGATCGTAGGATGCCTATGATAGAGACATTACAACACGCCCTCATATCTCGGGTCATAGTCATATGGATACCCTAAACCTGATTCTTATTTGATACACCGATTGCTCCAGCTTATTCAATCTAAATTAATAAAATTTAATAGTCATCAATTCCATAAAAAATCAATTTTCTTAAAATTTTCAACTTAACAATAAAATTGACAAACTATGATTGATACTCATTAAATAATCCATCAATTCTTCCAATATAATAGTCTAAATTACAAAATCAAACTCAATTTCATCAAATTATAAACAAATTCAATTTTTCTCAAATCTCAAGCAAATCATACTTCAATACAACAAAATTCTCAATAAAAAGGCTGTAAAATACTTAAATATACAAGCAAACTAGAAATACTACATAAATATAACAATAAATTAACCTAAAGTACGAATAGATACCCTTTTTTACTTGATGTAGGGAATATTTAGAAAAAAAAAATTAATCTAAGATAGTGATGTTGACACTACTACGTTTTGGGGTAAAAATAAAAATAGGAGTGGGAAGGGGTTGTTGTTTTGATATGCAATTAAAGGAAAAGGAGGAAGAGGAAGAAGAAGAAGAAAGATAGAGGAAAGAGAGATGTGAGGTTGCTGTCAATTATAACATTTTTAAATTTTCCGAAGAAATCACCAACAAACAGTAGCAATGGAATATTTTCATCGCTAAATCCATCAACAAATAATGACGTGTCATATTATCGGTGGAATCAATAACAAAATATTTCTTGATTTTTTTATTATTTTATTCTATTAGAAATTCCATCCATAATTATCGACAACATATATTTTGTTGCTAATTAAGTCGATATGTCTGATGGATAGTTTTCGTTACTTTTTTTATTGGACATTACAAACAAAAAGTATTCTGTCAATAATTATGTTGCTATTTGATAATTTTCTGGTATTGGATTGAAAGTAAGAAATTTCAATCGTTTGACAATCATCACCAAAATTCGATTTTGAGCTTTAACATCAACATGCATGGAGAGAAAAAAAACAAAATATAGCTATCACAAGCAAAAGCTGCTAGTTGTTGGCTAAACAATCCGAAAAAAAAAGAGAAATATATATATAGTAGTAGCATTAAATCTTAGTCATCCAAGCCATCACCATCAATAAAAGAAAAACCATTATATGAAAGCTAGTGCATTTCTAGCGCTTGCATCGTGAAGTTTATATATTCTCTTTATTTGTTAACCTTGTGGAAGTTTGTAATTAGATTTATGGTTTTCTTTATCTTTTCCAGCGATGTTTCGTACAATAACTTTTCACGGTCACAAAGATGCAGCGGCAGTAACAAGTAAGGATGTTCATAAATATTTGAAATGGGATATTCTTGGTGATTTTGAAACTGAATAATATAAACTGGTTTCGAAGCTCGTCCAGCTATCATAACTTGTAAGGCTCTTCTTTTATATTCTGTGGACTGCAATGTTTTTCGTATTTATATTTCTGGAGATGAAATTTAGCAAAAGAGATTCTGCTGTATGTGATTTCAAAAAATCCCTCAGGGTCAAAAGAATTACTAGCAAGATCTTGTACCTATTTGCAATAATAACATATGCTATCATGAGTACAGAGTTGCAGAGACAGATACAATTACTTCAAAGAATAGATAGATATCCAGACAAAACATATTTTGATATTGTAACTAAATAATAAACTATACTACATCTTTAAATCCTACCTAAGCAGAATAGATAGATATCCAGAATTAATTTATGCTCAGAGTATAATGCTTATCATTTTTTCAAAGAGCAAACACATCTTGAATATTTTCCTTGTGTGATACAATTGTTTTTAAGCATGTTCTGATTCTGATTCCGAGGCTTTTTTCTGATACCAGATTTTTAGAATTCAATCTACAAAACCATTTATTATTCTAACAAACTATAATTTCCATGATATACAGAAGCGATCTTCTTCCATGCTCAGGGATATCTCGGTGCCCAAAATGTATGTTTTTATTTACTTATTTTCATAATAAGAACTTGTGCACTTCATAAAATCCGAGTGTACCATTAAAGTTTATCGAAGTACCATATTTATTTGTGTACTTCAATGTTTGAATGACATTGATGATTTTTAGCTAGCTTTTTAATTAGATTCTATCTCGAAAAACTAATAAGGTCACTTTGTTGGAAAATTTATACATCAAAACGTGGTTTGAAGTAGAACTTGACCACTGGTTTCACCGTCAGAAACCAAAAGTTGACAGAAGGAATTCATTGAGTTGAACTAATCTGACAATGGCAAGCCACTTGATGAAGTGTTGACCAGTGACTAATCATAGTTTTGAAGCTTTGTAGTAAAGTAAACTCATTCCCCATTGATATGCTTCTATAAGTATGACAAAACGGAAAATTGAAACATGTCTAATGGTATACTAGTTTTATGTGCTGCAGGTTATCGTTCATTCCATATAAACTGTGGTGGACAAGATGTAAAGAATGGGAAAATCTTGTATGAAGGTGATCAAGATAGTGAAAGTAATGCTGCTGCAAGGAGTTATTATAGATTAGGATCAAACTGGGGATTCAGCAGCACAGGAGATTTCATGGATGATAACAACTTCAATGATAACAAATATACGCTTCAATCAAATTCTAATATTTCTCTGGTTGACTTTGGATTGTATGCAACAGCTCGTAAAACTCCCCTGTCTATCACTTATTATGGATATTGTCTAGAAAATGGGAATTACACTGTCAGACTCCACTTTGCTGAGATACAATTCACAGATGAAAAACTGTACAACAAAGTTGCAAGGCGCGTTTTTGATATTTACATTCAGGTAATTAATTATCTTTTCCTTCCGAAGAGATTGTGGATGTCTTTTTTTTTTTTTTCAAAGAAACCCTTTTGAGTAGGAAACTTTGTTCCAGGGAATACAAGTGCAAAAGGATTTTAACTTTACAGAGGAAGCCAAAGGATCTAACAGAAATTTCACAATAGCATTCAACACCACTGTGACAGACCGTACCCTGGAGATCCGATTATACTGGGCTGGAAAAGGCACTACTAGCATTCCAAGAAGAGGAAATTATGGTCCTATAATTTCTGCTATATCCGTATGTTCAGGTATGTTACATGTTCTTTTTCTGCCTCTCATTTGAAACTTGCAGACTTCAAGGAGTTTAATTTATACAGTAGAAGGACCCTAACTGATGAGATTAAACACATTTAATGTGTCTCATAAACCAATCTGCATAAATGATTAGCCTGATTTTTGTTGTCACTGTAACTGTAAGCTTCTTCCCACTCACTTCATTATCCCATCTAAGAATCTTTCCGTGATCTGTGGTTTTTCAGGTTACAGAACTTATTGTGAAGGTGAGAATTGAACTGTGCTATAGTGGTCGTGTGTCTTTACAGCGTTAATGTTTATTATCCATTTGATGGGATGTTTAGCCTTCTTTGCGTTTGCAATTTTATTTAATATCAGAACCTGAGGAAGCAAGTAAGAAACCTATTGTGATCGGAGTTGTCACTTCAGCAGCGTTCCTTATTCTCTTGGTAATGGGTGTCATTTATTGGAAGCTCTGCTATGGAGACAAATACACAAGAGAACGAGGTACTGTAAAATCAGTCATTTCCGCAAACTGAGTCTTCTCTTAATTTTCTAAATAATGGCGAATCACACTAAAGAATGCGCGTAGTGCATGGATGTATGATGTTCAAGCATTTCTATTATTTCACGATATGTCTCCTGACTGTCATCCTCCCATACCAACTGCTACGTGCAGAGCTTAAAGGGCTAGATTTGAAAACTGGTTCCTTCACCTTGAGGCAGCTAAAAGCGACCCCTGACAATTTCAATTCAGAAAACAAGATTGGAGAGGGTGGTTTGGGATCCGTATACAAGGTTTGTCATCTAATGAATTTTTCGTATTATCACAATTTTATTATGCTATAGCTTTTAGATGCGTGATTGACTTCCTATGCAGGGTGAAACCTCGTCTTTAATTTGAATAAAGCCAAAGACGTGCTTGGAGCTTCGTTTGTAATCATATAATTTATGATGATACTGTTAATGATCAAGATTTAGACAACGTTTTGTTGCTTACCATCCATGTTGCTATGGTTATGGATTTATAATTCTATACATGTAAACGGTCTATGAAAGCTATCTCCATGGTTGTGAGAATTCAGAGCCCCAGGCACTCTTCCTGGCCAGTGATTATTACTTCCGATTTATGGGGATTGATATTATGAATATTTTTTTGTTGTTATCCATTTTTGCATTCCCACACAAAAAATGAAAAAAATACAAAAAAATACATATTCGGGAGGAACCCAAAAAAATAATAGGAGTGAGAAAAAGATGCTAGAACGCCCATAAAATGACTAGGAATTGGTTGAGGAGGTTCAAAAATATAAGAATTGAAATTTGACAGTATATTTTTAACTGGTGAAAACCCTGTTGACAAGAAAAATTCAATTTGAGAAAGAAAAGTCCAAAATCAGATGTTTATGGACTCAATTAAATTTTATCTAAGGTTTAATTGAATTTATAGAGAGTTTGATTGCAAGAAAAATTGATTTTTAAGTCAATTTAGGCTTTTATTGGAAGAAATTAAAGTTCAGGGGTCCAATTATAATTTTAAAGAGTTGATTTGGTCAAATCAGGGGCTTAATTGCATAATTATTGAAGTTTGATGACTAATTAGGGTCTTGATTGAAACAATCCAAAACCAAGGACCAAACCGGAAAAGGTGTTAAAATCAAGGGATCCAATTACAATTTATCCAAGAACTTGATTACAAAATTGCAGAACTTAAGTGACCAAACTGAAAATGGTCATTTCACATCTCAAAATAGCCATTTGAAACAGAGCCGTTTCATGGACAACTGTTCATTACCTTCTTCCTCATCAACCGTTTCAAGCAATAGTGTGAAACCCTAGAAAATTTATAATTTAAATATGCGGATGTATAACCTGCCATGTAAACGTAAGACTAAAAGTGATATATAATGGAGGGGATAACCTCCTTAAAATGAATTTTGTTTTAGAATCCATAAAAACAGAGAAACTGGTAATGTGTTTTGATGGATAAAATAATGAGAGAAATAAAAAAATGTTTCTAAGAAATAAGTGATGTAATAAAGAATACATTATAATAAAGGATAATTCAATGAAAATGGCAGGACTGAAGGTGCAAGCATCAATTAAAAATCAGTGACAATACTTTGAAACGATAATAATACCCGATAAATAAATAAAGGCAAAAAATTTAAAATGAATATATTCCAAAATAATAAAATGACCTTAAAGGTTTATAAGGATAATTAATATTATTTTATGTCAAGATTGAACAAGAAAATTTGGATCGTTGACGATAAGTCATGAACTGACCAATTTTACATTAGAAAGGAGAGCACTCAATCCAATTGTCGGATCTGGATGAAATTTTGCATGAAGTCTATTAATATGTTTTCCTATCTTGGTAAAAGATCTCATCCCAATGGGAGTTTTGTAAAGACTAACGATTTAAGCAGAAACAAACCGGATAGTTTACATGAAAAATAAAATAATATATATATATATATATATATATATATATATATATATATATGAGGGACATAAATGTAATTAGGGGAAAGTGTGCCTTTAAAACAGCAAAAAACCACCAGTTCAAAAAATAAAAAAAAAGGGTGTGAGAGACAATAGAGAATTCGGCTAGAGAGAGGTGCAGAATTGGGAGGAACCAATAATGCTCCGGTAGCCATATCTCTGGAACCCACCGTTGGATCATGTTTATTTTGGATATGTTGTTCTTCTCACACTCCTCTACTAACTGACCAGAGGGATTTGAAATCACATAATCCGTTTGACAGAAATCATCATCGGAAGTTTTCTGGAAAACAAAAAGAAATACACCTGCAGGGCAGTTTTGTTCGCCGGTCGATTTCTCTCTCTTCCACCGTTGGATCATGCCTATTTTTGAATATGTGGTGCGCCTAGATGTTGTCTTAATTCTGGATGGTGGAGATCGGAATCGCACACTCCGGCAAGGTGTCGTTCATGTTGAACAATAGCTCGTCCATTTTTAGGTGAGTTCCGTTTTATTCAGATCTATGGATATCAAACTGTTGGATCATTCTGATTTTTATATATATTGTATACACCTCGTTTATCTACATTCTGACCGTTGGGTTCAAGCAAAAAATTATAGGTTGATGACTTATTGTTTTTTGAATCTATTGCTAGTCTTAGTAAAAATTTAGGAAGCTTGATTTAATTACATGTTTTGATGAAATTAGAATTGTGTGGGTGTAGGGTTTATGTAAGGTGTAATGGTAAAATATGTTCTTGTTATTAGTGTTGTTATAGATTAATTGTGTTGTAAAATGTGTTAGAGAAGTTTTGAAATTGGATGAAGGGATATTAAGTTTGTTGATTTAATGGATATATGTTTTTAGGCATTAAAAAGGATTGGGTCTAGTGATAATTGAAAGAAAACTTGAAGAAAATTGTATCCTCCATTTGATGCAAAGATTCGGCCTAGACATATAAATGAGAGGATGATCTTAATTGTTTTAATTGCTATGGAATTTGAGTTGAATGAGGTTATAATATATATGAAATGAATGGGTAAAGGTTTATCTGGAATAATTAAAAAGGGAATCATCCCTTACCATGAATGAAGGCATTCGGCCAAATGAAGAAGAAATAAGGAGATAAGAGTTTGATTTATTTTCTATGTAAATTAGGTATGGATGTATTTATGTGTACAAAAAAAAATTAGGTAGAGTGTCAATTGGAAGAATTTTAAAAGGATCCAAATTCTCATCATAATATGGAATTCAACCAAAAATGGAAATCTTGAACTTGAGTTTATTCGACCTAATGTTATGGGGATTTTTATGGGATTGTGGTTTGTTGAATGCCAAACGAATTGTGTTATGTTTGAAATAATAGCTTAATGTGAGGAAAATTTCATTTTTTGATGGAATTTTAAGGTTGTCCAAATGGATAATAAAAGGGGAGAAAAAGGTTAAATTAAGGCGTGCATGAAATTATGATGAAAAATATGTTGTTAAATTTACTTAAGATGAAGTAAAGGGGACTTATGAAAAAGAATTGAAAACTCATCATGAAAAAAAAAAAAGGTCATTCGACCAAGAATTGGTTTGATAAGGAAAATGAATTAGTTTCAATGGTATGAATAAATGTAAGGATGTGAAGTTACTAAGTCTGTACATGATGGGTTGAGTAAACAAAAATAAAATAAAATAAAATTGTTAGGTCATGTTTAAAGATATTCAGCCTGGAAAGACAAGTCATGAAAGGAAAGAAAATAAATAAATAAATATGTGAATGCATGTGTCATGCGATTTTAAATTTAAATGAATTTTAGAATGGAATTTTCAATTATGGTGGAGCCACATTTGATATGTATCTTTAATGATACAGGAGAGATTGCAGAATCTGTTCAGTAGCATGGGACTTTTGCGCGAGTTCAAGCATTAGGTAGGTGTCTTACACCTCAAACTTTTGTTTTTACAATACTTGTTAGAGTTAAATAAATGGTATTTTCTATAAATGTACTTGTGCTTGTGTAATTATGAATGTTTATGTCGAGAAAAATATAGTGGACTAGCTGGCTTGAATAGAGTTAGTGGCGCTACTGTACTGACTGTCGAGTTAGATGTGTAATAACAAAAATGAAGTGTACCGACTTTAGGGTGATAAATTAATGGTATATTATGATTAAATTATTGATGCTCGATTTATATATGTTTATTGATGACGTGTATGTGTTTAAATAATTTATGTGAAGGAAGCAGGTGTATCGCACCTTGTCTTTTTAAGTTGTGTAAACTTATTGATAAATTTTAGAATTTATTGTTTTATTGCTTCGATGATATTGAAATGAGTAAGAATACCTTATGTGCAACGGTATACCTCTATTAGTTAGGATAATGTTTGAACGAATAGGGGTGACTTGCGTGCGTTGTTATGTATCGAATTAATTATGTTATTATGGTCGTAGTGTCGATAACTAAGTTTGTGTGTGAATGATACTTAGCAACAGTTGTTATAATGCATATGATGTAAAAAAAAAATGGGGGGGAAGAAAGAAAAAAAAAAGGAAGAAGAAGAAGAAGAAAAGAAAGAAGGGGATCGATACGAATGGAAATTTCAAGTGACATATCGGCATTTCAGACGACATTGATTAGCAATTCAGGTTTGGATTGCTAATGGTAACAATGAGGTTTCATTGGTGCCAACATTTCTTAAATTGATTAGTTGATCCCGAGCAATTGGGTGACTAATGATGTTAGTAAAGATTACTAACATCGGCACGGTTCCTCCTGGTTCAGTGAAAAAGATAAGTTTATTAACTATTCTCGGTCAAGAATAGTTAATGATATCAATGGGTCATATTGGTATCGACAACCATTTCTGGTGTCGTTAGCTACTCCAGGTAAGGAGGCTAATAATATCAAGTGTTCTTGACATCAGCAATTTTGATGGTAAATCAGATATGAATAAGATTTGATACTCCAGATAAGAATAGTTAATGATACTAATCGGTTGTGTTAATATCGGTACGTGAATGTACGTGATTAGTCTAGCTCAATATTAAAAGACTCATGATACTAGTGAGATTTATTAGTGTCGGCGATTACTTTCTAGAAAATAAAAGGGAAAATATTGATTAGTTATTCCAAAGAAATGAGATAAGCTAATAATACCAAGAGAGAAATGTCTGGGTATAAGTGAGAATTGATTTATAAGGAGATGGTGTTCGAAAATCGTTGAATTATGTTGAGATTTCCAAGATGAAATTATTCTCAACAAATGGGAAAGGATATTAGATGGATATTGGTAATAGATTGAAAATGCTTGTAAAAGAGGTTTATACCTAATTTTATGTCTCAAAAGAAATTCTATGAAGGTTATTACCTATCATTGTTATTGTTTGTTACTACCTTTTTATATTTATGTGTACACGTTAATTTCTATTTTCAGGTCCATCAGAGTCGCGTCCGGAATGATATTGGTTTAGTTACCTTTTGCTTTTGACCACGTAATTATTTGTAAATTAAGAGTCTTATCTCCTAAAACTTGAAATGTTATATTAATTCTTAAATTTGAATGTATGACTTTAATCTAATGTTTGTAACTTTAAGTACCTATTTAACCATGCATGTTTAGGGTTGGAAATCGAATCTTTCACTTAAATTACATTATATGATGTTATTGAATAACATATGTTGTGTTGATGATGCTGAGTTGGGTTGAGATCCAGGATGATTGGATCAGGATGTGAATTAAAATTGGAAGTGTAATATGGTTTTGTCGATAACTTGAGACTTCCTAGAATATGAGAGACTCTATCGAAATTTTAGTAGAAATTTGGTGGAACCGGTATATTAAAAAAAAGAAATTACCTGAAAATTTTCAATGTATCGCGAAAAAGAATATGGGAAATCAGGGTTGTTACAAATAGAAATATTGGAGACGTTTTATCATTAAAGGCATTGAAATCAAGCTGGCCGTTACCAGCACAAGGTCGTCTCTGGCCTATAAAAGCAGGAGAAAAAGACGAATGAAGGGGGGGAAACACGGGAAGAAAGACGAGACAGAGGGGGGAAGAGGATAAGGAGGAGAAACAGAGAGGCAGAAAGAAAAACGGGGAGGCAGAGTGAAGAAAGGAAGGAGAGAGTAAAAAAAAACCGAGAGGAAGCAGTGTTGGAACAGCCCTTCCACACTGTCATCTTCGTCTGCTACTGCAAGCAGCAGGTTCCAGCGCCAAGGAGAAAGACGAGACAGAGAGGGAGAAAAAGAGAACAGGGAGAATAAAAAGAAACAAAGGGAGACATGAAGGAGAACTAGGCAGCATAGGGAGACGGTAACAGAGGAACAAACGAACAGAAGCAAGAAAAACCCAACAGCAACCAGCCTCCATCGTTGTTGTCCCTTGACCTTCGGAACCAGAGGCAAGGGAATAAAAGAAAAGAAACAGAAGCAAAGGAAGAAACCCAGAGAGAAAGTCCAGAATAATAAAAAGAACGCAAGATCAGAATTGTCATCATCTTCAGTTTTTCTAGAAACCAGGTGCGTTCGTCTTCATATTCTCTTAAATCTACAAATGAGCATATACACTGCGTGAAGGTAATTTAATCACCTTTGCACTGTTCATGCACGCGTGAAACAAATTCACGCGTGCATAGTCTCTCAGCCAACCGGGTCACTGGCTTGGGCCAGTGACTGGGTTTGAGTTGCTGGGTGCAGCCCAGCCACATGGTTCGAACTGGGCCCAACCAACAAAAAAATTTAAAAATAATTTTAAAAAATTTGTGATTTTCCCGTGTATTTTTCTACTGAATTTTGCTTAGTATTGGTTTGTATTTTTATACCTTAAAGATACAAATCCGGTATTAAGATACCTAGTTTTCGTCAAAACATTGAAAAATAAAATATATATATATATATATATATATATTTAGTTTTCAATGTTTTGACAAATATATATTTTTTTGTTTTCATGCATACGGCCAAGTCTCTCAAAAATAAAATAAAAATCATATTGTATTTTCATACAACAAAGAAAAATTCAAAAATATGTATTAGCATACATGTTGGCTTTAATAACTAGTTTATTAAAGTCACAAGAACTAGGCCAATATTTCAAAAATTCCAAAAAAATTTTTTTTTTTTTTTTAGTATATGGGGTTACAACCTTATACGTAAAATGTATTCCGGATATTAAATTATTTTGTTGACGTTAGAATGGTTAGGTTTTACCCGATAAGATAATGATCTCTTTATCGAGGAAAACTTTTCTTAAACCATAGACGAACCAACAACTAAAAAACACGATAAGATCTTAGATTTTATTAGACAATAAAACAATACAATTTACCTTAGGTAGGGCGTATTGGGGTGCTAATACCTTTTCTTTACGCAACCAGTCCCCGTACCCGATCTCTAAGACCAGTTAGGGATTCTAGTGACCAAAATACTAGGTGGCGACTCTCATTCCTGCTTTCCACATATAAGAGACAAGAATTTTTTGTCTCCCAATATTTGCCAGATAGATAGATAATAAAATATATGAAAGTGGATTTCTGGTCGCTACGCCGCACACGTGAGATATTTTTAATAAAATTTAAATTTAAAGAAGGAATCAGCTTGTTTTTGTATGAGATTTTTTAAAAATGGTGTACTAAAATGAAAAACAAAATAATGATTTTTGAAAAATGATGTACTAAAATGAAAAATGGTGTACTAAAGAATCTATCTCCGTGGTTGTGAGAATTCAGAGCCCAAGGCACTCTTCCATATCGTATATCATTACGTGCCCATAGTATCGGACAATTTTGTGTAATTTAATTTCTAATCATTAGTATCAAAATTGGCATTGATAAAAATCATTGAGTGCATGAATACTCATTATAACATTATGTTGACTGTATGTCAAGAAATTTTAGAAATTTAAAGGTGGTTATGGAAATCGAAGTGGTTAGTTGTGATATTTGAAAAGTTGTATATGCAATGTGAAAAATATTAGCATATTAAATAAAATTAATGATTTTACTAAGTTATAAGGTTGGGAATGGGTCAAGTAAAATAAATAATACTTTAACTAAAAGAGAAATGATGCTAGTAAATGTTGTAATTGTGTAATAATGTCAATGTAAGGGTTATGAGTCAAGTTTACGGTAAACTTTGATGTAAAGAAATCTAACATCAGTATTGTGTATTATTGTAAAACAAGGAAATTAATATATAAGATAATGGGAATAAGAAATGGACTAATTGACATTAAGGCGTTAGAAATTAAGGTGTAATGAAATGTCTTGATATGAATTGAACAATGATGCTTGCATCCGCTGGCACTGGGCTGGGTTGCTGCGAAACTTAATGATTTGAATCTATAAACCAGGGGTACAAACACGTACAAGAGTTCATTCATCAAGAATAACTTGTAAGGCTCCTCTTATACACTCTGGAGAGCGATATTTTTGGTATTTCATGTTGTTGGAGATCCAATCTGGTGGTTGTCAACGTAAAAGAGGTGTCTATATGTTTGTACATATAAAACTCATATAATGCTGATTCTTGAGGCATGGTTTTCTGACGCTGGATTGGCCAACAAGATATAAGAAATGTGTTGGAATAGCCAGAGGTTTAGCATTTCTCCATGAAGAATCTGCAATCAGGATTGTTCACAGAGACATCAAAGGTACAAATGTATTACTGGACAAAGATCTAAGTGCCAAGATATCAGACTTTGGACTAGCTAAGCTCAATGAAGAGGAGAACACTCACATTAGCACTCGTGTTGCTGGAACCATGTAAGTTTTAATCTGACTTAATTTGCAGCTTCCTTTATTCAGTGATCGCAATATTCTCCGGTAGAGTCACTAATCTGGCATGGTTCTGATTTCAGAGGATATATGGCTCCAGAATATGCGCTGTGGGGTTATTTAACAGACAAAGCAGATGTTTATAGTTTTGGAGTTGCTTTAGAAATTGTCAGTGGAAGAAGCAATTCGAGTTACAGGACAACAAATGAATTCGCATGTCTTCTTGACTGGGTAAGTTACGAGTCTGTTCTTGTTGCTCTTGAATCCATGATGCATTAGGCACTACTCCTCTCTGCAAATACTTTACTTTTTGCTTTCACAGGCCCATGTACTGCAAAAAAAGGGAAATTTAATGGAGATAGTGGACCCAATGCTGCAGTCTGAATTCAACAAGGAAGAGGCTAGCTCAGAGGATGATCAAATTGGCTCTCTTATGCACCAATGCATCTCCATCTCTAAGGCCTGCAATGTCAGAAGTGGCGAGAATGCTTGAAGGACAGACCAGCATCCAGGAGATGATCTCAGATCCTAGCATTTATGGTGATGATTTACACTCCAAACTTCTCAAAGGCCACTATCAGCAGGTCATGGACCAGAGTTTAAACAGCACACAAGACCTCTTTCCTCCATCTGATAAATCATGGATTGGAAATTCTTCTACATCTGCCCATGATCTTTTTACCCCATCAATCCCGAGTCCATAAATTTAAACATCAGTGAAACCTCGTCTTTAATTGAATAAAGCCAAAGACATGCTTGGAGCTTCGTTTGTAATCATACAAGGAATCAGCTTGTTTTTGTATGAGATTTTTGAATTTAATATGACTACGGACTCTTGAATTATAAATATAGACCTGTGTATAAAGCTTGTGGGGCAGAAAGAAATACACAAGACACAAGGCATAAATTATGCCCAGCATTTAACCAGAATCATACCCAAAAATTCTAGCCCCTTTCTTGCCGAATCAGCCCTTTCTCACGAACACAGCCCTCTCCACAACCTCCCGTAGCCAGCCATTAACCCACACTGTAAACTCATCTTCTCCACAAATGGTGATTTCTTATCCATTTTTACATTCTAAACTTCATTCGTAATATCGGGTGCGAAATCGACATTGAAATTGAAAAAATTACATTTTATTAAAAAATTTGGAAAAATAAATAGAAGAGACTTTATTGAGAGAGTGTTCATCTGATAAAAAACTTACATTCACAAAGTATTCTCTGAAGAATAACGAGACTATTTTTTATAATACATGCACAACCCACAGGTAGGTACGTAGACAATTATAATTATTAATTATTATTTTTTATAATAAATGCACAATCCACGTGTCACGAGACTATTTTTCTGATAAAACGAGAGTGTTTGTTTGGGAAATAAATTTGCTCACGGTGATAGTGTAGAAAAAAAACTTAATATTCAAAGCAAATGATGGCTAACAGAAGCATTAAAATCGAGGGCGGCTTTATAAGATATACTAATAGGTATTTTTTAAATTTTTTTTATTTTGTTAAAAATAAATTAAAATAATATTTTTTTATTTTTTTAAAAATATTTTTTATATAAATATATTAAAATAATATAAAAACATTAAAAAAATATTAATTTAAAATAAAAAATAAATAAAATTTTAATTTTTTTCTAAAACCATTCTTCAAACATAAAAATAAACCTGCTGCAAGTGTTAAACTGTCAATTATGCACCAACTAGCTATATAATTGAGTCTATCATAAACTTCAAATATCTTGTCGTTCTTTAGGACCAGCTGGAAAAGAGATTGGTCTAAGTCTTCATCAATCATTCACAATATAGCACCATGAGAAGTTCTCAGTGCACAGAACTAGATATATCCTGTGTAGATTCATCGAGAAAGTGATGACGTGTTTTCTATTATGTGTAGATTTCATAAATAAATATAATGTTTTTGTCAAAACATTAATATGTTCAATTATTAAGTATAAAAATAAACAAAATTAGAAGAGAATAAAAATAAAATCAGAATAAAATAACTAAGAAAGGTTTAGTGAGAGAGAGATAGAGAGAGTGAACGAAATTAGTTGCTTACTGGGACTCAATTGATTGTGATTTTAAATTTGAATCTGGGTAATTGCGTGATATTATTATTATTTTTTTATTTATTTATTATCATTTTTTTTGAAAAAAAAATTATGTTTTTTATTTGTCTTTTAATGTAATTGTTTATTTGTAAGCGTCTTTTAAACTTTTTAATAGGTAAGAACAATAATTTCGCTACTATCCAGCTGTAATTGTCAAGCTAAAAAAATTCAAAACTATATTTTTTAAAAACAAATATTAAAAAAATATATATATATATTAGATTGACTCAGATTAACTCGGATTTACTTATTAAATTCTCGTTCTGGATCATAAGATCGTTATAACCTCATAAAAAATAAATAAGAAAAAAATAAAGTTCAATTCTTAATCAACTCAATATTGAATGATGAAATTGAAAACAAAAATCAATAAAAAAAATATTTGAATCAACCTGGGTTAACCTGTCGAACTTGGATCACGAGACCGAGATATTCTTATAAAAAGAAAATCGAGAAATATTATAAAGATCAATTCCCAATAGAGAATTTAATTATGAAATTTAACCTTCCAAACTTGTGTCACAAGTTTAGGATAACTCCATACAAATTATGAAATTTAATTACAATTAACCTAATGTTGAAAGAGAAACTAAAAAAAAAATATTCAATTAAAAAAAAGACAAAAAAATTAAGTTAATTAAATTAATCTGCAGAACTCATGACTTAAATTATGAGAATAGAATAACTCTATAGAAAAAAATTAAAAAAATTTAATTTCTAATAAATCTAATATTGAAAGATAAAAATAAAATTATATATATAAAAAATCATTATCCGATTAGCAATGATTTGTGAAGAGGTGTTATTAAAATACCTCGTTTATTTTTAGCTCTTGTTAATTATTATTATAAAATAATATGGAAGACTACCACACAATCCCCTATAAAAAGCTAACTAAGCAATCAGTATTTGCAAAAAGAAAAAGAAAAAGAAGAGCAGAAAATTCTACTTTGAATTAGTGAACAATTGATAAATCATTTTTCCTTCTTTCTTTTCTGATTGGTCTAAGTCAATAAATTGACATGTCGGGTTTAAATATCTGAGAGTTTTCCCTTGAAAATGCTTTTTAGCAGCCGACGCTATAGTGATGTGAATCATTCAACATAATAGCTTGTAGTCATTAAATTTGTGGCTCAAATACCTCTTGCAACCTGCAACTAGGAGAGCCAAAGAAGATACGAGGTGAAGATTCATACCACTGTTATTATCATAATTTACATAAAAAATTAAATATATTAAGATATTATATTTATTAGCTAAATAAATCTAATAGTATTTCACTTAAAAAAGTTTAAAACAAAAAACTATCCATCTAAAATAATGATCCATGAAATCAATATCACTCTATAAATTTTAGAGTTGTTTTTAAATTTATCAGATAATTTATATTCATGCAGAGAATTGTTGAAATTTTATTTATAATATAGGTATATTTTACATCAGATTAAAAGTGGAGTATAATTATTTTTGGAATAAAAAATTTATTAAAATTTAATTTTTAATATAAATTTTTTAACATAGAATATCGATATAATTTTAAATAAATTATGTGAAATTAAAAAAATAAAAAAAATATTGACATGGAAAAACCAACAACTCTTAAAAAGAAATAAATCTTTTATAATGATCGCAAGTTAAAATTGAATTCAAATATCACCCAAGAGAAATGACATTGGATACAAGTACGCAGGCACATGGATGTGACGTTTTAAGATTTAGTAAGTATAAATCAAATCAGCCTCTCCTTCCCTGCCTGTCTCGTGTCGACAAATACAAAAACTTATTCCAGCTTTTGCAGCCAATTTTGCAGCACAAAATTATGATATCGAAAGATGTTAATGATGTTTCGGCTTTGCCAGGTTATGGTGATGATCAGTTTCTCGAGCTCTATTACTTTGCTTGCTTCTGATCAGCTACATCCAGCAGAAGGTAAGAACAACCTAGCAACCTCCTTAATTAATTAATTAATCGATCAAAACATCAACAGATTTGCTTCTCACTTGTAACCTTTAATCGGAAATTAGGAACGAAAGGATTCAATTAGAAATATCGAAAGATTTTTTTTCAGAGTCAAGAGAAATATAAAAATAAAAAAGCGGATCAATTATTCCAATTTCATCCATATTGAATTTAAATGTTATAAAAGAATTAAAACAAAAACAACAAAAATAGGGTGGAAATGTTTTAAAAGAATTTAAATGTTTTATATAATTAGGTTCATTTATAGGCATCTTTATCCTATGATATAGATCATGAGAATAGAATTACCTCATAAAATTTTATTTTTTTTTATAAACTCAATATCTAATAAATCTAATATTAAAAGATAAAATTAAAATTATATATAAAAAACAAATTATTATTTCAATTAAAATTGATTCGTGAGGAGGGGTTAGTGAAGTACCTTTGTTTTTTTTTAGTTCTTGTTAATTAAAAAAAAAAAGTAAAATCCAAGATATATGTCATAAGACCATGATAATCCTATAGAAAGCAAATAGAAAAAATAATTATGAATTTCAATTTCTAATAAATTCAATATTAAAGAATAAAATAAAAAAAAAATAACTTGAGTCAATTCAAGTTAACCTTCTAAACTTAGAAAAATTTTATTAAAAAATATCATCATTCACTTTAATAATCCACCTAACCCACAATATAGTTTTTGAACATATTATTTAGAGATAACCTCGTAAGTAATCTAGAGTTTAATTTATAATGTGTTTTATTTCCTAATAGTTAACAAATAATATTTTATTTTTAATTTTTATTTAAAATAATATTATTTTAGTTTTTTTTTTAATTGCAAACAATTTCCATTAAAAAAACTGAAAGGAATATAATCTTAAAGTTGACCTCCAAACATACAATACAAATTTTAAACCAAATTAAATCCTGCGCTGAGTGATAACTATGACGATAAATTGATATATGATTGCGTTATAACTTTATCCAAATGGTCGATAGAGTGTATGGCCTTTACCTATATGAAAAACCCATAATCTATTTACTATTACTATTAATAATCTAACAACTATTTGAGAATGTTTTGAATAGTGCACATTCCTCACCAGTTGAATTAATCTTTTTTGAAAAAAAAACCCCACCAGTTGAAGCGTTAACACAAATCTGGAAGACAGTAAACGAGGATGGCCAACTATCCTTGAAGTTCGACGGTCGTTGTCAACCGAATGGCACAATTTCAACAGAACTGACTTCTGCTCCACCAAACTCAAAAGTGAACGGCACCATCGGATGTGACTGCAGCATCACTGATGATAATTACTGTCACATTACTTCATCGTAAGCCTCTTAATTACTTTACATTTTTATGTTTTTCTTTGTTATATATATATATATATATCTTAGCTTTCCTAAACTGTGACCAATGATGTCTCTCTCTCCTGCTTGCAATAAAGCCTGCTCAAAGATTACAGTCTTCCAGGCAGGCTTCCTCCGGAATTGGCCAACCTTACTTACGTCGAAAAAATGTAAGAACCCTTAATTAAGGACATATATATTTGGCTCATGTTTCTGCTTCGAGGCCTCAATACTGAATCCATTAAATGATTATGAATCTTGAGATGCCTCGATGATAATTAATACTCATCAGATGTTATGTGATTATGAGTTTGCCATTGTCTGTCACAGTTTATATTAAAATTTCAAGCGTTTATATTAATTTTTGGAGCAATTTTCAAGATGGAAAATAATTTTTATACAACAACATTGTCTATGACAGAGATTTCACTCGCAACTATCTATACGGCACAATTCCGGTGGAATGGGCTTCGATGAAAAATCTGTCTTTCATGTAAGCTCATTTATAAATTCACCCCTCTTCTTGGTTTATCTTATTTTCTATGTAAGAGTGAGCTTAAAACTTCCTTCCTAACTAACCTCTTATGCAGCTCGCTTACTGCAAATCGCTTGTCAGGAAATATTCCTGGACATTTGGGAAGTTTTACTGCCCTCACCTACTTGTATGGCTTGAATCTGTTATAGTGCTCTACCTCTAGTTTGAGTTATTCGAATATTGAAAGCAATGCTAGTTTACTTTGTTCTCTAATGGTTATTTCACTTTATCAAATGCAATTATAAAATATATATAGGAGCCTTGAATCAAATCAGTTTTCTGGTGTTGTCCCACCTGAGCTTGGCAAGCTTGTCAACTTAAAAACTCTGTAAGAAATTTTAACTAAATTCTTCATTGTAAAGACTTGCTAGAGATTT
>Ga0325405_1001318_pt1 | contig 25074 bp, 12 predicted proteins | sample PopdelMetagenome_21_FD_205663 | JGI IMG/M metagenome (GOLD analysis project Ga0325405, IMG submission 205663) | Populus deltoides microbial communities from Bellville, Georgia, United States - Xylem-Control-R2 | ecosystem: Host-associated > Plants > Phyllosphere > Stem > Wood/Secondary xylem...
AGATTATCTAACTAACTAACAAGTTAGGTAGAAAGCCACGTGATCCATCCCTCTCCTACGTAAGCTTGCTCCGAAATTCGGTTCGGTTGAAGGAGTCTGAACTGTTGAATTTTCACCTTCTCCCCCACGCTCCTTGAAAATTCACAAATCCCATCTTCAAAACCAGGAGAAACCCAATACCCTGTTGACCCCAACGCCAAAACACCCCAAGAAAACACAGAGATCCAATCTCTTGCATGAACGATGGAGAACTCAACCCAAGAATCCCGCCTAAGATCAGAAAACACCATAACCTATGAATCTCCATACCCTCTCTATGCCATGGCAATCTCTTCGACCCCATCTCGCACAAACCAATACCAACGCATTGCCTTGGGCAGCTTCACTGAAGACTACAACAACCGCATAGACATTGTCTCTTTTGACCCTGAAACCCTCTCTGTCAAAACCCATCAAAATCTCTCTCTTGAACACCCTTATCCACCCACCAAGCTCATGTTCGGCCCTTCCTCTCTTCACAAGTCCAATGACCTTTTAGCCTCTTCTGGTGACTATCTTCGCTTATGGGAAGTTAGAGACTCTGCTTCTATTGAGCCTGTTTTTGTGCTTAACAATAGTAAGACAGGTGAGTTTTGTGCTCCTTTAACTTCTTTTGACTGGAATGATATTGAACCTAAAAGAATTGGTACTTGTAGTGTTGATACAACCTGTACGATTTGGGATATTGAAAAGGGTGCTGTTGAAACACAACTTATAGCTCATGATAAGGAAGTTTATGATATTGCTTGGGGTGAAGCAAGGGTTTTTGCTTCAGTTTCAGCTGATGGGTCAGTTAGGATTTTTGATTTAAGAGATAAGGAACATTCTACTATTATATATGAGAGTCCTAGACCTGATACACCCTTGTTGAGATTGGCTTGGAACAAGCAGGATTTGAGGTATATGGCCACCACTTTGATGGATAGCAATAAAGTTGTGATCTTGGATATTAGGTTCCCAACAATACCTGTGGCGGAGTTGGAGAGGCATCGTTCGAGTGTGAATGCTATTGCTTGGGCTCCGCAGAGTTGTTGTCATATTTGTTCTGCTGGTGATGATTCACAGGCTCTTATTTGGGAGTTGCCTACTGTGGCTGGACCTAATGGGATTGATCCAATGTCCATGTGCTCTGCTGCTTCTGAAATTAACCAGCTTCAATGGTCTGCTGCACTGCCTGATTGGATTGCTATCGCGTTTTCAAATAAAATGCAGCTTTTAAAAGTTTGAGGTGAATCAATACCAATATTCGTTTTTATTTTATCTTTGATGCTAATTTTCTTGTATTATCTTCAATGTTAAATTGTAGTGTTATGGAAACTTGAGCGTGTTTCTAGTTAACAATTGAATTGCTCCTTACAAAACTACAAAGTACCCTCTTTTATGCCTGTCTACCATTTTAGTTCATGCATGCTGTTTCACAGTTCGGTAGAATTGTAATTTACCCTGTGCAATATTATTACTGCAATCCATGCTGTTCAGAGTTGGATGTGCAAATTTTGCATCTTTCGGTACTTGCCCCCCCTAGCTTTTCTCAGATTCGAGGCTACTTTCAGGTTCTTAGTTTTCAGTTCGTGTTGGGTTTTAGGCATTTTGCACAACTCCAGGACTTTAATTCTCAAATGTTTGCTCGGCTGTCCATGTTCCCTTTGCTCTATAGCCTCACCTGCAATTTTCCCCTGACATTGTTGTTGAATGGCTTGGTCATGATCCAGTATCTGGTCGGGTAATATTTATGGCCATAATGCATGCACCTCCTTCAACAAAAGTCACCCTTTCAAGTCTGGTTCTTCCTTTAGTTTTGGAGACAGATTGATTGCTAGTGATGAAGGATGAGCAGGGGTGGCTCCTGAATGGCCTTCCCATGTTTGTGTTAAATCAGATTCCCATTTATTTTGTAACGGATAAATTCAAGCAGATTTTAATTTCTTTGTGGTTCATTATGGAGAGTTTTGAACATCAATGATTCCCTTCTTCAATCAGGTCAGGTTCATGGACCTATGTTCCTTATTACGCTGATGCAAAGCTTATTGTTGTGTTCTGGGTTTTGTGGTTTATAACAATTACATAGGCACCTGGTTTTTAGCACTTCGTTCGTACTTCTCAAATCACTCAAAACTGTTACATCTCATGGAAAATTCGGCAACTGTTATCATAGAAAGAAGGGGTGAAATGTTATATCACTGTAAAGGTTACCTTTGGCTGCTCTGCTAACTTTCCTCCCTAGATGTTAAGGATCTTCTGTTCCCACTTGAAAGAGCATAGCATACCATAATTTTGATTTCAATACTGAGGATCAGTGAAAGTCTGATTTGTCGAAAACTTCCACGGCAGTGATCATTCATTGATGCACTTCAGTTTCTTTATGAGGATGAATCTATAACAGAATTTGAAGTCGTTGCGTGTAACTCCTAGCGTTGTCGTTTCTGCTGCCAGTTATGATCCAGTTTTGATTCAAGTGTGTAACTGGAGATCGAAAATGGTTATTTCAAGCGTAGCGGTGGGAACTTTTTCCAGTAGAAAAGGGCTTTTTGTGGTCATGCAATTCCAGTTGACTGGATTCATTAGCTGATGGGTTCCCTTTTAAATGGTGAGAAACATGCTGGATAGCATACAGGAGTGGAGGAGACTTCAAGTGCTCAAATGACTATGGAGAGGGATTAAATCCTGCAATGCAGCACGCCATTATATGCAGCAAGTCTTGCCTTGTGATGTCACAAGAAGTCCAAGTCCAGATGGTAAGCCACACTGTTTGAGTATATTTGAGAATGTGATTAGGGTTGTTTTTAAAATGCTTTTTATTTAGAAATATATTAAAATAATATATTTTTTTATTTTTTAAAAATTATTTTTAATATCAATAAAATAATTTTAAAACATTAAAAAAAATATTAATTTAAAGCAAATAAAAAAAATAAAAAAATTTAAATTTTTTAAAAATATTTTTAAAATAAAAAACAAATAAATTCTTGCTATTAAAAAAAAAAAAAAACCATATCCTAACCAGAAAAACATATTGACAACATCTTGCCTTTCGTCTAGCCCAACCATTTGGAGGATTGAAAAAAGAAAAAGGCCCATTCACTTTGGCAATGATCAATAATATCTTTGCAGTGGCGGTCAAAGTAATTCCCTGCAATAATTAATAATCATCTTGCCTCCGTTTTTTTTTTATTTTTTTGTTAAATTTAGTTTTTTAAATTTTTTTAATATATTTTTAATTAAATTAAACTTTATATTTTTTATCATTCGATATTTAATTTTCAGGTGTTGAGTTTCTTAGTTTAGTTCAGTCTATAATTTAATGGGTTATGAGTTTGAAAGATTAATCCGGGTTTACAAAGTTCACCCGGATTTGTTTGGTTTTTTCTTGTTTTTTTTTTCCGGTTTCATCCACCAACATTATGTTATTTTTATCTATTCACTCTCTAAGTAATTTTTTTGTTGTTTTGAAACTAATAAGGGTTAACTCAAAATTTTTTTTCCTCACCTTTGTTGAATTTAACTTTTTTAAAAGAAATTTTATGTTTTAATTAAATTAAATTAATTATGTGAGAGTAAACATGAGATGTGTGATTCATGGTGTTTTGTTTTTATTTTCTTTTCGGGTTACTGCCCTGATAGTATGTGTAATTTTTTTCGGTTATTAAAATCTTAGATTTTTCTAACTTTTTTTTTAAATATTAATAATACATAATTTTTTTTTATATTAAAAAAATTTAACTTGACTTGACAGTGTAGCATGGCCATTTGCCTAGCTAGCAGGATATATTTTATCTAGATGCCGATTCTGATTAAGACATCCAAGTTCCGTGAATGCTTTTTGGTCACGAAGTTTTCCTTTTATATGCCATGTTCTGGCAAAATTATATATATATATATATATATATATGGTAGAGATTGATTGATTTCAAGTTGGATGAGGGTGACAATAGATGAATAGAAGACACATAATAAATCAGCTTTCTATAATTGTTGTGGAAAATGACCAGATGCTTGATAGAGTTTCAGATTATGATCTAATGTTATATCATTATTATTATTATTATTATTATTATTATTATTATAATATATGCTTGGGATCGAGCATCGATGAGGTTACGGTTGCATCCACGTTTCTAAGTAAAAAATATTATTTGATATTTTAGTTTGGGAACGCGAGTACAACCACCGTAGCTAATTGCGCTGGAACCTTAATTGATTAAGTTGGAACAATGAATGATAAAGTTAATGGAAGGAAAGAAAGGGACATTAGTGATATAAATTAATTTTTGATAACCATAAGATAGACAGTGATTGTTAACTAGGTGGCATGGCCATGAGAAATGAAGAAAAGTCACATGGAGCAGTGCACCACCACATTTTCAAGGCAGATATATAGGGAAGGGAGGGGAGGGGACCTTCTAAAATAAGAGGCAGGCAGAGTACTATCAATATATTTTTCAAACACTTGCTAGCTGGTGGCGCTTTGGTCTTTTCTCCTTTTCTTTGTTTTTTATTTCCTCTCTACAGACTTCCCAGAGCTTGTGTCATGGAGATGAGGTCATGTGCTTGCCTCCATGATGATGCAACAAATCTTTGATCACATGCTTGGCTTTAATTTAACTACAATTAATGGGAAGGTTAAATTTAACCATGAGAAAAGAAGTTTAACCAGTCAGACCTTGAGTTTATTTTCTAGAGATCATCAATTTAAGTTTCACAAACCTCAGGGTTATTGGACACTTACAAACTTAAAGGCCTGTAAAATTAATCGAGGGACGCGCAGGCTGGCTCGAGACACTCCCGTTAATGTAAAAAAAAAAAAAATTATACATTGATTCATGGAATTTCTTAATAATTAATTGAGTTGTAGCTTGCAAGAAACATTACAAGGCATGCAACCAAGATGGCAGAATGATTCCGTGTTTAAGTCAATTAATGCTTCAATCATATTCAAGTAAAGAAAGACTTGATGCATTCTTCGTTGATTATATATATACTCGTATTTAGATGTGAAATTAATTGAAATTCGTGCAAATTAATCCGAATATTTATAATTAACCAAAAAAAAATAATTAAAGATGCGAGAGCCGAGTTGAAGGACCACTTCGAAGCTTTGTTTGGTCTCCACTCCATAGAGAGAGATGTTAATTATAGGCGGCTTGAACTTGGGGGTGAAGTTTTTGGACAACGTGCGGTATAAAATATATAATTTGCAAGAGAGTTAGATTCCAAGTAGATTATTCCTTGAAAATCATGGATTTTCACGTGTTTCAGCAGTGAGCACATTCACCAATGAAGCATGAACATGGGTGCAAAATATGAACACGATACGATGCAATATAATGATATAATTAAAGGCTTATAAAATCTTAGTATATGAGGATACGTTGTTCTTCTTCCAAGTTTATTATATATTATACATTGTATGTCTTAAAAAAACTAGAAATAACACTTCAACTATCAATATAACTAATGATAATATATGATCATTGAATCAAGAAAAGAAAAGAGGTAAAGTGTTAAAATAATTCAAATAAAAAAAAAAACTAGAATTCTCAACAATCTTTTTATTATAAGCGCTTAGAGTTAATTTAAATATAAAAAAATTATATACAGATTAAATTGAAAATATTATTTTACTTTTAATAAATAAATAAATATTATTGAAAAATTAACCATTAAAAAAGCTTTATTTAGTTCAACATTTAATAGTATCGATCTCAACTCTTATATATATATATATATCCATGCCCGTAACACATTCGAACCCTGTCCTTAAAAAATGGAAGAAAAGGCGTAAGAAATAAAAGTTCAACCGAAGATAATTAGATGTCGCCTAATTAAAAAGATGGGGTGGAATGGATGCCATGAGTGAAGGAACGACCGCCGCAGTGCCGCCATGTCTCTTTATTATTGGAATGGAAGTGTGAACTGAAAGAGAAAAGGTTTCACAATTGGCGGCGCTTCCCTCACCACCGTCAACAAATATTTGATTAACCAGCAGTCATAACCACTAATAAATAGAATGAGAGGCAACATTCCATTAACCAACATTTTGAACCCAAGTACTCAAGTAGAAAGGGACTTGGCCTTGATTCGCCTATTTGAATCTTTTAAATATGTTTTTTTTTTCTTAATATGCATTTGAGATTATTAATTGTGGTAGTATAGGTTATAGCGGTTTAATTAAGGGTGTGTTTAGTAATACGTTTCAACTTGTTTTTTTGAAGTGCTTTTTACATGTGTTTTTTCTGATGGTTTTGATATAAAGAATTAAAAAAAAATTATTTTAATATATTTTCAATTGAAAAATACTTTTAAAAAATACTACATCACTAAACACACACTAAATATTAGGTAAAATATATTGTCAAATTAGTTTTATGTTAAGTAAGCTCTTAATTTTTATCTTTATAAATAATTTTCAAAACATTTGTTTTTTAGAATTTTAACCTACATCTCTTCTATTAGTTGTTAAAAAAATTAAAATGAATTGTTAAATGCCTTAAAGGCCGGAGAAAGGATGTTTATTAAATGAAAATAAATAAATAAATAAAAGCATTATAGACATCAATAATATATATAGTAATGTTATAAAATTTATAATTATATATTAAAATTTCTTAGACTTAATGACTCTTGGTTTTTATCTCTTGATTTTCCATGACAATTGGATTTCTAGTTTCCTTTAATGTTCTCATTTCTTCTCCTATAAATAAACTACTTCTCTTGTATTCTAAGAATTGAAAAATATATATAAGAAAACGTATGGAATTCTCTTTTAAGTTTTATTTTGAATATGCATGTGCTTACTTGTTCTTTATTTTTTTAACACATTATCAGCACACTGTACTTAATTTATATTGAAATCTTGGCATGCATGAACTCTTATGTTACATGGCTTGTATAAATTCAATGTTTCTTCTTTTCAATATTGTTCATACTTTATGGAATATATTTGGTTATGTAACTTATTTTAATAACTTTTCTTTTCTTTTTATTCATCAAAATTTAAAGTTCCTGAAGAACTAATATTGTAAATTCATGAAGAATTAAATAAAACAAATACAGTTCTTAAAGAACTAGTATTTTTAAAGAACTAAATAAATAGCAGTTATAAAAGACTTTTCCTTTTATATTCATGATTTTATTCAATAAGTTGTTTTTCTTAAGATAATATCAAATCTAACAAAACTTGAATTTACCGCTTTTGATATATATGAGAATTTTTTTTTTGTCATGGATCTTTGATGCTAAGATTCATTTGGAAGTTATGAATCTTGGAGAGACCATCAAAAAAGAAAATAACGCTTTCTTGCAAGATCGTGCCAAAACAATTATTTTTATTCACTACCATCTCCATGAAGGATTAAAAGTTGAATATATCACAATAAAAGATCCTCTTGTTCTGTGGCAAAATCTAAAGGAAAGATATGACCACCAAAAGTTTACCATACTTCCTCAAGTTCATTATGATTGGTTGCACTTAAGGTTGCAAATTTTAAAATTGGTTAGTGAATATAATTAGACTCATTTTAAAATTACCTCACAACTAAAATTGTGTGGTGAAAATATCACAAAATAACAATGCTAGAGGAAACATTTTTACTTTTTAGGCCTCAAATATTATCATGCAGCAACAATATCGAGAATGTAATTTCAAGAGGTATTCGAAACTAATTTCATGTCTTCTTGTGGCTGAATAAAATAATGAGCTTTTGATGAAAAAACATCAGTCCCATCCCACAGGTTCTAAACCATTCCCTGAAGTGAATGGAACCTTTGTTCAAAAGACAAGAAAGAACCAAGGGTATAGATATGAAAAAAAAATGGAAAAGAAAAGGGCAATCCTTCAAAAAGCAACATACCATACCACCAGAAGTGGAGACACAATGAACTCAAACAAGAAAATGATAGGAATTTGAATAAACATTAAGATAAGTGTCATAGGTGTGGTATGCATGGTCATTCATCTCGCACTTGTCGCACACTAAAACATCTTACATATTTATATCAAGCCTTTTTGAAACAAAATGCAGTTGAGACTAATTTTATTCATAAAGAAGATCTTGAAGGTTATAATGCTTATCTTGATGTTAATACTTATCTTGATGTTTATGATTTCTTTGAAAACTGAGATAAAACAGATAATATGCTTAGTGGTGGAATCCTTGGGGATGATTAGTATTTTTTTTTAATTTGTATTAGGATATTTACCTTATTATATTTTCAATAAATAATGTCAATTTTATTTCAATTAAATAATAAACTTTAATTATATTTTGAATAGAGACATGACTTTTCATAATGAAGATTTATGTCTGGCAGACAATACAACAATGCACACAATTCTCAAGGAAAAAAATACTTTGAATATTTGACATTAACCAAAGCTAATGTCACTACAATATGAGATCAAATAGACATATGATTAAAGGCTCTTGAAGAGCTAATATTTTGTTATCAAATAACACATAACTTGGCATTAAAGATGTATTATATTCATTTGAGTCCATAAGAAATTTATTTAGTTTTAAAGATACATGTGCTAATGGTTATTATATTGAAACAATAGATGAAGACAAAAAAGAATATATTTATATTATTTCACATATTTCAGGCTAGAAGATTGTATTTGAAAAATTACATGCTTTCTCTTCTGAAATTTATTATACGATCATGAAATCTATTGAAACAAATGTTACGATACACCAGAAGTGTTTCGACCAAGAAATATTTATGCTTTGGCATGATCGACTTGGATATCTGGGATCAATAATGATGTGATAAATTATTGAAAACTCACATGGTTAGCCTTTAAAGAACTTGAAGATTCTTTTACCAAGTAAAAATCTATGCATTGCTTGTTCTCAAGGTAAATTAATTACCAAACTATCTCTTTCAAAGGTTGTTATAGAATCACCATCTTTTTTCAAAAGAATTCAAGGAGATATATGTGGATCTATTTATCCACCATGCAGACCTTTCAGATATTTTATGGTATTGATTGATGCATCAAGTAAATGGTCACATGTTTGTTTACTTTCTAGTTGAAATGATGCATTTGATAGATTAATAGCACGGATTATCAGATTATGGATGCAATTTCCTGATTATCCAATCAAGAAAATTCTATTGGACAATGTTGGTGAGTTTACTTCTCAAGCATTTGATACTTTTTGCACTTCTATTGGAATTAATGTTGAACATCCTATTGCCCATTTACATACTTAAAATGGTCTCGCAAAATTGCCAGACCATTACTTATGAAATCAAAATTACCTACATATGTTTGGGGACATGTTATATTACATATTGCATCATTGGTTAGAATTAGACTAAGTGCTTACCATAAATATTCTCCTTTGCAACTTGTTTTTTGTATACCACCAAATATATTTCATTTATGAACTTTTGGTTGTGCGGTTGTTGTGCCTATAACACCCCCACAAAGGACTAAAATGGTTCCACAACATAGAATAGGAATTTATGATGATTTTGATTCTCTATCTATTATTAGATTCCTTGAACCTTTATCTGATGATGTTTTTAAGTCATGTTTTGAAGATTGTCATTTTGATGAGAGCATTTTCCCATCATTAGGGAAAGAAAAGTTAGTGCTTGAAGCACGACAAAAAATTATTTGAAATAACTTGAAGTTATCTCATTTTGATCCAAGGACAAATCAATGTGAATTTGAAGTTCAAAAGATAATTCATTTACAAAATATTGCAAATCAATTACAGGATGTTATCAACAGCAGTGAAAAGATGATTAAATCTCATATTCTAGCTGCAAATGCTCCATGTAAAATTGAAATTCCTGAAGGAAAAAAGGGCAACATAGTAGCAAATGAATCTATACCACGCCTGAAGCGCGAAAGACCCTTTGGTGCTAAGGAGAAAAATCCTAGAAAATAAAAATTACAACAAATAGATGATGATACTTTTGAAGATTTCTTATCCATAAAACAGACAATAAATATTATATCAAAATCATCTCCTAATATTGATCTTCCTGAAAAGGCATCTCTTGAAGAGATATAGGTACCTGGAAATAATGAGATCTTCATAAACTATGTTTACACATGAGAGATTTTAGATCGAAATAAAATTATCATAAAGGTTGCTTTTGGCATCACCAAAAGTGATGATGAAATTGAACCACAAACTATTAAAGAATGTCGACATAGAAATGATTAGCCAATGTGGAAAGAAGCAATCCAAACAGAGTTAAACTCACTTAAAAAACGTGAAGTATTTGGACCTGTAGTTCATACACCTAAAAGTGTTATGCCCGTTGAATAGAAGTGGGTTTTCATTAGAAAATGAAATGAGAACAATGAAATTATTCGATACAAGGCACAACTTATGGCGCAAGGTTTCTTACAAAGACCTGACATTGATTATAAGGAAATTTATTCTCCGGTTATGGTTGCAATCACTTTCAAATTTTTGATTGTTTTAGTAGTCTCAAAAACTTTAGATAGGCTTTTAATGAATGTAGTTACAACATATCTATAAGGATCATTAGATAAAGATATTCATATAAAAATCACTGAAGAATTCAAAATGTCTGAAGCCTTTTATGATAACCTAGAAGTGTTTATTCTATTAAACTACAAAAATATTTTTATAGGTTGAAGCAATTTGATCGAATATGGTATAATCGTCTTAATGAATACCTTCTAGAAAAATGGTTTGAAAATAATAAGATTTATCCATGTATTTTTATTAAGAAAACTACATACGAATTTGCTATTATTGCAGTATATGTTGATGATTTAAATCTTATTGGTACTCTTGAAGAGCTCATAAAAACTTCTACCTATTTGAAAGATGAATTTGAGATGAAAGATCCCGTAATTTTTTTTTCTTGGTTTATAGATTGAACATCTTTCAAATGGAATATTTGTCCATCAATCGATGTATACATAAAAAGTCTTGAAGCACTTTTACATGGATAATGTTCATCCTTTAAGTACACGTATGGTTGTTCGATCACTTGATGAGAAGAAAGATCCTTTTTGACCGTTTGAAGAGGATGAGGAAATTCTTGGTCCAAAAGTACCATATCTTAGTGTTATTGAAGCACTTATGTATCTTGCAAATTATACAAGACCAGATATAGCTTATGCGGTCAATTTATTGGCAAGATACAATTTCACTCCCACAAAAAAACATTGGAATTACTAAAATGAGGTTATTTTATAGTGGATCAAATTCACAATTGATTGGATATACAAATGCATGTTATATTACAAACAAGTTATCTATTTACCTATGGAAGTACTACAATTTCTTGGAGATCTGTCAAACAAACATTAGTGGCTAATTCATCAAATAGAAATTATTGCAATCCGTGAAGCAAGTCGAGAATGTATATAGCTAAGGTCAATTATCCAGCACATAAAAGAAAAATATGGATTGTCAACCATTGAAGATAGTTCCTCAATATTGTTTGAAGATAATGTTGTATACATCACTCAACTTAGAGGAGGCTAAATTAAATGAGACAAAACAAAACATATCTCACCAAAGTTTTTTTATACTCATGAGTTTCAACAAAAATGTTATAATGAGATATATTTTGAGTCCAGGGTCATTCAAGAAGGAGAAGTGTTATTCAAGGTCAGACATATTTTGAGTACATAATCTTAATTATTTATTTATTTGATGAAAAGAGATTTCTTGAACCATTTTGTGCGACGTCTACAACTGAAGAATTAAGATTCTGTCCCTGAAATACGCAATATATGAAAGAGAAGTGGTCTGGATCCTAGAAGGCAAGTCTTAGTCGCAAGGAGAAAGATCAAATCCTGCAGTGAAGAGGAGCCATATGCATGAACGCACACTATTGGTGCCGAGACGAACATCATCAAGGACATGGGAATCAAATGCATACACACTTACCAACTCCATGGTGAACCACAGCCAAACATGCCACCGTTGTCGCTGCAACCCCACGTTAGGGCCGGCCCCGTCAAGTCTTCGCACGTCATCTCTCTTTCTGCTTGAGGTGCTTGTGCTCTTGGCAGCCGACTCTTTTTCTCTCTTTCATTATCACACAAGATAGGGATATCCTCCTTTTCATTTTCCACACAAGAGAACAAAATTATTAGCTAGTGTTGTCAAAGAATAGATAACGACACTAGTGGCTCAAACTTAGGGTGATATGCGTTCAATGGCAATAGAGGATCCTCCTAGAGACAGCGGAGGGGCATGCAAATTGCAGCAGCTACTACGATATCTTTCTTCTTTTTTTTAATAAAAAATAAAAATGGGACAAATGTGGGCGGAAACTGGAGAGGGACGTACCATATGGGCGGTTCAAGGAGGAGTAGTGGCTTCCATTAATTGCTTGGGCTGTCCCTTTAACTATTTCCAAAGATAATCATTGAGCTTGACTATGAATGATGTTTAAGTTTACATAATTTTTATGTTATAAAGTATGATTGATAAATATATTTTATTTATTTTTGAAGTTTTTTTTTTTTTTTGGTTAGGGGCCGGGAGGTCTTGAATTATTGTTCAAGTTATTGATATGTTCTGGCTGACAAGTATAAAAAGAATTTATTTATTGTGAGCCGATGCCATTATACAAGGGTTTATTTTTCATGGCTTGATAGTAGCATAGCAATGTTTAGTGATAGAAATTAATGGAAGGTGATGAGGTTTACTGAGAACCCACAAGGATGATGTTATTGTTGGAAATTTATTTTAATTAAATAAATTATAGGTGAATAAAAAATAAATTTTAAAGAATCTTTGGTTTTCATATTTAAATAACTATTAGTTTTCTAGATTTAATTCTTGATTTACAGTGGCTAATTAAAGGTTGATAATAGTGAGAATTAATTTTTATTAATTCTTTAACTTTTTAGTTTTCAAATTTCACTATAAAGAGGAGGGGGTGAAGGAAGAGTTTCTTGTTATCACTCATTTTTTACCTCTATTTTCAACATATTTTTTTAAAAAAATTGCAGATATGCCAAAATTCACAGAAAATATGTTTTTGACATGATTTGACCAATTTCTAACCATTTTGCGTATTGTTTTTGTATTGAATTTATTTTCAAAAATAAATAAAATAATTCAGAAGAAAAGAGATGAGAAGAAAAAATCAATCAAATAAATTTTTTTAGTAATTAAAATGTAATTTAAAAAAAACACAAGGACTGATTCATTTTTAAAATAATAATTGCAAAAAAAAAGAGAAAAATAAAATTAGCTTAAAAGGAAGGACACTCTAAAAAAATCTAAAAAGTAAAAAAACATTCTAGAGAAATCTAAAAAGTAAAAGGGAATCTTTAGAAAAGTCTAGAAAGTGGAAGGGTTGAGAATACTATAAATAGTCACTACACTCCAAAAAAAGAAGATAAAAAGATCCCAAAGACAACAACAAAAAAACATAAAAACATTCTCTCTTATCCCTCCCCACACACCCTATACACTCCAAAAATCTTTTTTTTTAAAAAATAAAAATAAAAACAAACACACAAGCCCTGTGACCTTCCTATGAGAAAAAAGACCAAAATAATCACACTCATTCAAAGTCCAACCACCATCTCCCACCGTACTAGCCTCCACACCAAGAATCCTTACTAGCAACTAGCAATAAACTTTATCAGCGTCTCTCTCACAACAACACCAACAACCATAATTTTTTCTCTAAACAATGGTCACGACCTCTTCCCAATCACGACTGAGAGCCACCTCAATAGCAACAAAGTCTCTAAATCGTGAACTCCGGCCACAACACAACACCAGATCAATTAATGTTTTGTTCTTCCACAAGCTGATGCCGACAGCCATACCTAAAGCCAACAGTAATAGTGAAAGAAGACAGTGAAAACCACTAGAGAGAGAGATCGAGAAGAAAATGATAGAGAGGACCAAATCATCAACTAAGCATATTGTCTTTCTCATATGTTTATTTACCTCACTACTAATCCAGGAGTGAAGATGAGACAAATGAGCTTTGGATCAACCAACTCATAAACCTCCAGTAACAGCGACGCGTGAATCTATGCGTTGGTAGTTGCATGGTTACACGTTCCACCACCATTCCAGCAAACCTCCAGCCTTGATCTCAATAGATCTTGGACACGCCAAACATCTTGAAAGATCGATTCGTAAACTCAAATATTTTTTTTAAATTGCGAAAATATTGTGAAATTTGAGACAAAATACTCATTGTTGTGCATAATGTTTGGATTGTTTGGACATTATTGACTTGGATTGATGTGTGTTTGTGATTTGAGATGATTTTTATGAATATTGGATTGGGCATGAATATTATGAGATTTTATTTTGAATGAATGGAATTATTATGTTATGGGCTTGTTAAATTTGTTGAGTATTTGATTTGATTTGTTTTAATATGATTGAATATGGACTGATTAATTTTGATTTTGTCTGTTGGTTGGGTGGATAAGATAAGATGATTGAATATAGCCATAAACTTTGAATTTGAGAATTTTTAGATCATTGTGAAAAATCTTGAGATGAACATTATATGGAGCAATTATTTTTCTAAATTTTTTTTGTTAACAATAATAATTGATTAATCTACCCAATATGGTATGGTCTAACCTTAGGCTCTGTCTATCGGATGTTGATTTTTTTAATAAAATAAAATAAATAAAATATGGTTTTAAAGGTAATAAAGAAAATAAAAGACTGACGAAAAAATAATAGTAATAAAAAATTGTAATAAAATCATCCTTGTATTAATTGTTTATATTAGTTGTTAACTGACCGAAGATGAAATAATCTTAAATTAGATCCTGTCTTTTAGATGGTGGTTATCGAATAACAATATTAATTAATTCTTGATCGGTGAATTAATTGTTTCTATTAATTATTGATTGACCCAACATGGTAGGGCGCAATATTGGATCATGTTCTTTGGATGTCAATAATTGAATAATAGTACCAATTAATACATGATCTATAGTATATTAATCAATAAAATTTTCAGTCACCCTATAACCATTTTAATCTTTACAAATTCAATTCATTGTCCTTATCATTTATAAAGTAGCCCAAAATGGTATGGTCTAATAGGGGGCCATATTCTTTGGACGCTAATTAATAGATAATATTTATTTTTCAACTTGCAATAAACCTATTATACAAGTGTCCTTATCATTTCTAAATAACCCTGGATGATGAGGTCCAATAGCAGGCTTTGTCCTTTGGACGTTGTTTTGTGAAAGACAATAATACCTTGAATAATATACGTTCCAATTTAGGCAAACAACCAACAATGTACCTTAATTTAGGTAAGATGTATATGGTAATATCTATCTTTCCTATTACATAACTAGTCTATTATCCAAAACCTTTGAATACTAGTTGGGGTTTCTAGTTACTATAAAATTAGGTGTCGAGTTATTTTTTCTATTTTACCCCTTTTACTTGTTACCTCGCCTTGATGTCCACATGTAGCATTTCTAACTAGAATTTCATAGATTTTTCCACTCTTTCCCACTTCATTTTGAGTGTTTACATTCTCTTTTATGTTTTAGTTTTCCTTCCAAATCTAGAGTTTATGTTTATCTTGTTGAAAGATATTTGAGTTTCATATTTTTTTTATATGCATCCAAACCAAAGTGTTGTTGTTGGAATCTTGAGAGTCATATTCCAAGTATCATTTTTTGTTTTAATTTAAGCATATATATTTTTATTATCAGTATGCAAGCTAGGAACTTAAATTAATATCATTTGTAAGTTTGGATATATGCTTAGCATGTATGGTGGTATTATCCAAATATAATACCACCATACATGTTATTTTTGTATACATATTGTAAGTGAAATAATGACATGCCCAAACCTAACAGATGACTTACATAAGGTCTTTTTTACTCAATAGTGACCTACTAACTATTATAGGTTGTTATCTTAAATAATCGTTGATGAAATATTTTATCGGTGATTAGGCAAAAGTTTATTGGTATTTTCATTGCCGATAGAAAATCGTTGGCGGAAAGTGTCTTATCAGAGGTTTGTTTTATATATTCAAACTTATAATTAATATAATTCAAAGTCCTAACATGCATATTAATAATAAAAACATATATGCTTAAATTAAAATAAAAGAATGTACGTACTTGTTAAAACACTTTAAAGTAATACGACTTTTGTTATTGTCAATGATGAATTCTTTGTTTTTAAAACATTATTGCTCTCTACTTGTATAACTAGGATGTTTATAATATGCCTTCCAAAATTCCAATAACATCACCTTGGTTTAGATGCACTTCTAAACAAGGTTTTTGAACCAAAGAATATGAAACTCAAATATCTCTTAACAAGATAAATCTAAGCTCTAAATTTGAAGGGGAAAATAAAGTATTAAAGAGAATAAAAACACAAAAAATAAGGTGAGAAATAGTGCGGAAAAATCTAAAAATTTCTAGTTAGAAACTCTTTCTTCACCCTTTTTTTATTATTATTGTGAATCTTGGAAGCTAAAAGGTTGAAGAATTTATAAGAATCAATTTTTACTATTATTAACCTTTGATTAGCCACCATAAATTAAGAATTAAATCTAGAAAAATCAAGGGTACTTTGATTAGAAAAACCAAGGGTTTTTTAGATTAATTTCACATTCACCCATAATTTGTTTAATTAAAACAAATTTCCAACAATCCCTTATTTGAATGGAAATTATCTCATTAGTTTGAAAACAGCTCAAGGATTTGTTGAGAGATACTGATATGGTAGATTACTATATCAGGATAGATAATTTTTTGCTTTGAACCTTCCTTAGTGAAATCCTATCAGATTTACTTGACTTAATAGCGAACGTGTTGTCTTGAACTATTCAATCTCTATATAAACCATGACAATAGTAATCACATAGTTCTCTACCTAGATATTTTCTTTGGTTATTACTGTTATATTCATTTTAGCTCTGAACAACTCTTGGGTTCATGAGTGCTTTAAAAAATTCATCCTTTATTGAAATTCTCAAATAAATGTTCATATTTCTCACTCATATAGATGGTTTTTTTATTAAAAGTATTATGTTATAACTCACTTAGTGTAGCAAAATATAGAAATTAGTAAGAGCTCAGCTCATCCTTTATTACACTGCAGCTAGCACTTATTTTATCATAGGAGTAAGCAAGAAATAATAATTTTCTAGTGCTACCGAGAATGTTATATGACTTATTTTCCATTTGAATCTAGATTTTAGGATCTCCAATCAGCTAGGTATAGTTACCATCATTACACTCTTTCATCTTTTAAAGGCTTTAAACTCATTTCTCTCGATGAATTATACATAAACTCTCTCGTCAAACCCTTTCAAGTTTCTCACCATACACCATAAAAGGTGATGATAGAATCTTGTCGAAGCAGCATTGGTTGACGTAACCAAATCTTGAATAGAAGGAGTAGAAGACATGATATAATCTATAAATAACAATAGCCAACAATATTTATAAATAAATATTTTATCTCCACAATAAGCAAGTATTACAATAAAAACTTGTAAAAGAGCAGTTTTTTGAATAAAAAAATATTTAAACTATGTAAGATAAAACCCACAATCATTTCTTTTCTTGGATTATTATGTTAAGCCTTATTTTATTCACTGAGATTTATTTAATTATCATTATTTCACTTACAAATTATATTGTATACAAAAATAGTAAAATAATGATACTTGGAAATAATGATACTATTTTTGTATACAATATGTATGGTGAAATATGTATAGTAAAATAGTAACTTAAATTAAAATAATGATACTATTTTTGTATACAATATAATTTGTAAGTGAAATAATGATAATTAAATAAATCTCAGTGAATAAAATAAGGCTTTATAAATTAATTATAAATGATAAGGACAATGAATTGAATTTGTAAAGATTAAAATGGTTATAGGGTGACTGAAAATTTTATTGATTAATATCCTATAGATCATGTATTAATTGGTACTATTATTCAATTATTGACATCCAAAGAACATGATCCAATATTGCGCCCTACCATCTTGGGTCAATCAATAATTAATAGAAACAATTAATTCACCGATCAAGAATTAATTAATATTGTTATTCGATAACCACCATCTAAAAGACAGGATCTAATTTAAGATTATTTCATCTTCGGTCAGTTAACAACTAATGAAAACAATTAATACAAGGATGATTTTATTACAATTTTTTTATTACTATTATTTTTTGAATATATAAAACAAACCTCTGATAAGACACTTTCCGCCAACGATTTTCTATCGGCAATGAAAATACCAATAAACTTTTGCCTAATCACCGATAAAATATTTTGTCAATAATTATTTAAGATAACAGCCCATAATAGTTAGTAGGTCACTATTGAGTAAAAAAAGACCTTATGTAAGTCATATGCTAGGTTTGGGCATGTCATAACGCTACTAATTATAGCAAAAAAAAAGTGTGAATATGAATCAATGCTTTAGAAACAATGAAAATGATCACCTCCAGAGTATGATGAATGCCATTAATCTCATTAACCTTCACATATATAAAGAAGATAGAAAAATATGGAGTTTAGATGGTAAAGGCTACTACGTTGTTAAGTTGTGTTCTACTATCTTTGTGATAGAATCATTTACCCGGGTTTGAAGGCATACAATGCCGTCATTTGGAATGATGTTTCTCTTTAAAAAACTGATTTTTTCTTTGGTTAGCTATGCACAATAGGTTATGCACCTTCTCCTTTTTTATTAGAAGGAAAATTCTCACAATGCAGGGAGATATATGTATTTTTTGTATTTTTGAGTAAAAAATAATAACTCACATCCTTTTTTATTGTTTAGTGTCTTAGAGATTCTGGAATAAAATAGTTGGCTAGTGAGGACTTTCATGGTGCACCCTTTTTTCCTTTGGTGATTTTTTTCATCAATTGTAAGGAATGATTAAAGGAAAGTTTCAGCAAAAGGTTTGGCAAGTACTCTTCTATGGAATAGTATGGATTATCTAGCAGAGAACAAATTCATATTTGATGTAATTATATTGGATTAGGATTATGTTTTTTGCTTTTTATTTCACAATGTTGCATCTTGGATTTGTTCATCTAATCCTAGTTTTGTTTATGCTAGTATGGATTTGTTTCCAACTAGTCCTTGTTGGAAACAAATTAAGTCATGAATTGAAGGATTTATTGAATATTGTTCTACCAGATTAAGTCATGATTTCAATTTCTATTTGAAGTTCCTATATGTTGAACTTTTATTTCATGTGTATGTTATGCCACTTGCAAGGGTAAGAGGATAAAACAAAAGGAGGTTAGGTAAAAACAGTAGTAATTATTTGAACTCATCCACGCATTATAAACATGGACTAAATCTTTAAGCAAAAAAAGAGAGAGAGATTTAGTGGCCCAAACAATTTATTAAAATCTATGAGAAAAAAATAGATTAAGAACCTTGACCACTCACCGCCCCGCAACCTAACCTATGAATTTTCCTGTCCACTGGAAGCGCAATAGAGCACAGATCATCATGACATAACTACAAAAACACTCTTTTTTTTTCTTTTTTTTTATCAGAAACCAAATGATGCTCCTGTGAGTGGTTTGTGCTCCCTCTACTTTAATTCCCACGATCTGGGAGGTCTTAAGAAGACACTCCCACTACCCTTTTGATATTTAACACCATGTATAAAGCAGAAAGTGATGGCGGGCCTCTAATTAATTTGGCACTTAACAAGAATTCTAGATATTCTTCAATCTCCGGCAACCTTTCGAAAAACCAAAGAGCAACAACGTTCGCTTCTGGCCACAGAACCACTTTCGAATTCTCATCCCCACCACTCGATCTTTACGACGTGTGTGTATTTGATATTAATGGGGTAGTTTTCGCATCTGCGATTCGAAAAGAAAGTTTGAATTCTAATCTCTTTTATCAAAATTGTAGCAGAGAGTTTTTATCCATGTATACAGATTATAATTCATTAGTTATTCCAGATAAATCTGAAAAAAACCAGAGGTTTCTTGTCCTTAAACCTGTGAGGAGCTCAGCACACCACAATTAATTTCTATATGTCCATATTCAACCGGCCAATTCGAGTGGAATTCGATATGTGGCCTAGCTACCTCCAAAGACAGAATCCATATAGGATTTGGTGAAATTCAGTGGCCCCATCAAACCTTGAAGCCCCTGCACAACACCAAAGCGCAACGAGAGATAATCCCAAATATTAACCACGTCTTGAGAAGAAGAAAAGACATTAGGCATAATTCATGTAAATCAAATCATATCATAAGAAATTTTATAATTATTTTATTCATGTGGGACCTCTCTCAAAGAACCATTTCGACCAAATAACTGAAACTGTTAGGTAATGTTTCAAAATATAATTTATATTATTCTCCAATACACTTCCTCAAGTGAAAGTCCTTTGAACTTAAAACTTGCACAAGCTATCATTAATTTTTATCAAATAAATAAGGATAGTGAGATTGAAACTCGTGACCGCTTGGTCATCAAGACTCTAATACCATATCAAAGAATCATCTCAATCTAATAACTTAAACCATTAGGTAATATTTCAAGATATAATTTATATTATTCTCCAACAAATCAAAGAATTATCAATTATAATAAACTAAGTTAGATCATTCCCTAAATGACGACGACCTAAAGGCCATGAGACTTTTTTTTTTAGAAAAAAAAAAGAAGAAGAAGCAAAAGGGACCGGCCTAGCCTCCATGTGCAGATATAAATACATGTGGTGCTTTACAGAGCTCTCTCATCTTCCTGGAACCTCGCATAGCTGTAGCAACACCGAGCAGCAAAATCATAGTGTTGGTGCCCACCATTCAATTTATAATAACTTGCTGTCTTTTTCATCCTTTGTTACTGTTTTTAATTAGTAACATGGATACAAAAGTAATTTCCTCTGGCGTCCATTACACGAACTTGCCGGCTAGCTATGTTAGGCCGGAATCTGAGCGTCCCAGGCTGTCGGAAGTTTCAACGTGCGAAGATGTTCCGGTTATAGATTTAGGTTGTCAGGATAGGAACCAAATTGTCCAACAAGTTGGTGATGCCTGCGAGCACTATGGCTTTTTCCAGGTAAGCCCACTTTCTATAACTTCTTGCTTCATATATATATATATATATATATATATATATATATATACACAGCTAGCTTCTTGATTTCGCTACGATGATTAGATGCAGTAGTAATATATAGAGGTATATATAAAGAATGTTCTTCTGGTTTCTTAATGCCAGGTGATCAATCATGGAGTGTCCTTGGAAGCGGTGGAGAAAATGTTAGGAGTGGCCCATGATTTCTTCAGCTTGCCGGTTGAGGAGAAGCTGAAGCTGTACTCAGATGACCCATCAAAGACAATGAGACTTTCTACAAGTTTTAATGTGAATAAGGAAAAGGTCCACAACTGGAGGGATTATCTTAGACTCCATTGCTACCCTCTTGACAAATATGTGCCTGAGTGGCCTTCTAATCCTCCTCCTTTCAAGTAAGTACTCCCTCCTTCTCCTCCTCCTCCCTCTCTTTCTCCACATACTCACACAGTAGAGTAGATCCACATACATGGAGAGCTATGATTCAGACACCCTAGGTGCATGCACTAGAGGTGCCTGGATTGATCTGCCACGTCCCTTTCTGTAATAATATTTGTCATTTCTTTTTCATTGTTAGCATTTATTAGCGAAAACGTACCTCAAAAAATCTTTCTTGAACAAGTAAGACTAAAATTTTAACCCATTTTATTTAATATATTTTCCAATAACATATATATATATATATATATATATATAAATTATAATGAAACAAAATATACATATATTAAATATAATATAACCGATTCATAACTGAAAAAGACCGTAATTCAGATATCATATCTTATTCTACGAGAACATTCTAAAGATATTTCTTTTTAATTTATAGTTATAAAATCATAGGAATTATATAGTTAAGGTATAATATTAATTTTGAATACTATCTATCATTTAAAATATTTTATTTGCATGAAGATTTTAAAATTTCTCATTATCTTGAAATAAAAAAAGAAAACCTAGAGAGAAACATATGGTTAGGGTTTGAATTTAGGTTAGACTTTTCTTAATGAAATCCCCACTTGCAATTAAAAATAAAAGAAATAAACAAACTTATTATAATAATTAATGAACTCAACTTGGTATTGTTGCGTGTAAATTTATGTGCAATTCAATTAAAAGCATCGTGAAGAGTTTTGTTTTTTATTTAAAAATATATTAAAATAATATTTTTCTAATTTCAATAAAAACACAATAAATTAAACTCAATACCAAATAACCCTCGGAAACTCTGGGTTGCACAGAGGATGTGATCATTCCAAGTATAAAATTCATTTTCCAGCAGCTAGATTAAATGAAGATCTTGTCAAAAACATCTTTTCAAGGAGGAGGAGTCGATACTATCTACTGTAGAAAATAGAAATCTCTCCGAAATATTCACGATAAAAATATGAACAGTAGCATTAAAATCCAAAACAAAAGGTGTGGTGGCTAAGATCGTACTATATATGGAATGGATGGATAGATCCTAGTCCTACTGGCCCAGAAAACCTGCCTTTCCTTCGTCGCAAGAGCAAGAAGGGTGTTTGGTTTTGATCAAGTTAAATTTAACCAGGAAAAGTCAACTCTCCCACTCGTCAAGTCATCACTCCAAATAATCTTCCTGTCGCCCAGAAAAAAATAAATAGAAAAATTATGTGGTCCTGACGAGGAAGTCGATGGGCACGTGAGCACATGCAGCTCGAAAGAGGAGGATTCATTCGATCTGTAGCCGTACTTCTCTGCATCTCTTGCGAGCTAACTTGGCCTTCTGCTCATAAATTCTGGGATTTTTCACACACACTTGACCACATATGGATCAAAGCAATTGATTCATTTTGTCTACATTGTAGTTTTTGCATTAGCCATTGAAAATTATTCCGCACTATTATTCAATCAAGTGCAACATATTAAATTTCATACTTTATATTATTTGACTTCTTACTTAACTTTTATATATATATACATGTATAAATGTATGTTAGTCGTTGTTTTATAAAGTACTTTTTACTTAAAAATACATGAAAATAATATATTTTTTTTATTTTTAAAAAATTATTTTTGAAATCAACGCATCAAAATGATCCAAAAATATTAAAAAAATATTAATTTAAAATAAAAAATATTTAGATATTTTTAAAAATACATTTTAAACGTAAAAACAAACACAAATCTTTTTTTTTTTCAAGATTATTGATTGAGTTTTGAATATTTCATCTACAAAATAAATCTAAGTCTTAGAGTTTACTTTACTTTTTTATATCAATACGTGGCTCATTTTATTTATTCAATTAATTGTTTGAAGTGCCAAAAATCAAATAAAAACAAAATAATCTCCTTCAATTATGTTTAGTTGCATGTATAAAATATTGCTATCTAATTCGATGCACATCAACATGCCATGTGCAAAACTTACACTACAACATTATTTAATAATAGGATTCTAGCAGCCAATGGAGTGTTTAGGCCATCTTTTAAACATTAATAAAATACATACATATATATATATATATATATATATATATATATATATATATATATATTAGCACAAGCACAAGATATATAGGACCAACAATTATTTAAAATCAAAACAGTATTATCACGAATTATTAAAACCTCAACAACAAAGTCTACCGACTCTTCTCGCACATTATAATTGTAATTATTGATTCTATATATGTTCTTAGTTTTTTTCAATATAAAAACTTAAAAAATTTAGAGAATTAAATAATACTCTAAAAAGAAAGCTTCCCTATATATTTTTTCATTTTGTTTTTTTCTTTTCGTTTTAGTTTTTTCCCCTTTTTTTTAGGTTTTTACATTTTTTTTTCCAAGATTGTCTTCTTCTTTTTTTTTTGTTATTTTTTTTATTCTTCTTTATTTTTGTGTTTTTTTTCAAAATTATATTTTTCAAATCTTTTTTAATATTAAATTGATTGAGAATTTTGCTTCATAGTTTTTTCTTTAAAACACTGTAAATTGCTACAATGTTTCCTCACATGATTTTTGTTTTGCTACAGTGTTTCCCCACATATTTTTCTTTCAAAATTATCTTTGTCGATTTTTTTTAATATTGAGCTGGTTAAGAATTTAGCTTTAACTTTCCCTACATGTTTTTTTTCCCTTTGTTTTTCTATTTTTTTGTTTTTTTTCCAAAATTTTCTTCTTCTTTTTATTTTTTATTTTTTTCAGAATTTTTTTATTCATTTTATTTTTTTAATATTGAGCTGGTTGAGAATTTAACTTTGTAGTTTTTTTCTTTAAAACATTGTGGATTGCTACAGTGTTTCTACATGACTTTTTTTCTTATGATTTTTTTGTTTTTTTCTATAATTGTTTTTATCGATTCTATTTTTTTTCTTCATATTGAGCTGGTTGAGAATTTAGCTTCATAGTTTTTTTATTTAAAACATTGTGGATTGCTGCAGTGTTCCCTACATGATTTTTTTCTTAAATTATCTTCATCGATTTTATTATTTTTAATATTGAGCTGGTTGGGAATTACAACTGTAGATTTCCTAATGAAACACCATAGATTGCTACAGTGTTTCAATGCATGGGTTTTTTTTTCTTTTTTTTGTTATGATTTTTTTTAAATTATCTTTGTCAATTTTATTTTTTTAATATTAAACTGGTTGATAATGTAGCTTGATAGTTTTTTTCTTAAAAATATTATGAATTAAAATAATTTTTCTCCATGTAATTTTTTATATATATAATTTTTTTCACAAACCATGGTATCTAATATTCAATTAGAGGGAGAAGAATTAATGCTGCCATCATCACTAATGCCTACCGGTTTGCATGCTATGTACAATAATTTGCTCTTAGTTCCACTACCATAGTCTCCTACTACCATAGTATCGTCACTACTGTATTTAAATCGTGGGTGCTGACGCCCGCATGCTCTGGACTCCGAAGACTTTCTGTCTTTTATGCAACTTGGTGTCAGAAACTTGGCATGGTGGATCCAAAAGTTAGTGTGGTT